>ULXE01018584.1_pt1 | contig 25213 bp, 35 predicted proteins | sample 1961001 | NCBI WGS metagenome assembly ULXE01 (sample SAMEA4835831, study PRJEB28245) | human gut metagenome | biome: gut microbiome; material: fecal sample | place: Denmark | collected 2008
CCGATAATTTATCCATACATCTCCTCCTATATATGTAACCATCTGCTTTCATTGAATTTCTTCTTATTGTTAATAGCTTTGCTGATTGCTATATCGATACTGGCCCTACTCTTCAGATGATAGTAATATAAATCAACAAACTTGGTATTCAGTCTATCAATTCGTCCTGCCGCCTGTTCCATAACCTTGTACGAGTAGTTCTGTGAGTAAAATATAATTGTATCGGTATCAACACAATTCCATCCCTCACACCCAGCTGTATACTGGACCAAATATACCCATCGCTCTGTATGTGGTATCTCCTGATGAGCATGTCCATTCCACTCGGCAAGCTCAAACCTGTCATCATCCCTATATATCTCGAATATACTCTTTAGTATCTCCAGCTCATAATCAAAGTTATAGAATATAATGCATTTAGGGTGTTTTTCATACAGCTCCAACACCTTAGTCTGTCGTGTTTCATCGCTATTTACTACTTTTCTCAGTAAATAACATAACTCCGATGCATTCTCTATTGGTTTGTTCTCATATATATTCCATCTATCTTTGAATAATGACTTATACAGTTTCATGTCATACTCAGCGAAGACATCTTCATGATGCTGCACTGTAGATCGATCAAATGGCATATCTACCAGCAGTCTCTCTCTGAGTCGTATAAGCCTACCAGTATTAACATATCTATCAATCTTTGGAAACTTGGAAAACCTCGAATATATAACATGCTCATGGATAAACTCAGTCTTATTTCTATAAAAGCCATTAGCCAAAAATACAGGCAAATAATCCATCCATGTATCGCCAGGCGTGGCGGACAGCAATATCCATTCATTCGACCTTGTTATCTTCAGGAAGGCTTTTACCCAAGTCCCGTAACCAACCACCCGCTGCTCATCAAATATAAAAAAAGCACCCTGAATATCAGAGTACTTCTTTACATTATTCCAGCTATCTACAATTATTTTGTTGCCGTTGGTTTTATTTAGTTTTGGGTTGGTTGACATCATAAACGGAGCCATTTCATCTTCCCATTCATGAGTATCGCGTTTTCTTGCAGTGGTTATAATATATAAATCTTTCGGTCTCTTTTTCACAGGATGATAGCCGGACTTATCAATCCGACCACCACTCTGCTGAAAAAAGTAATATAATCCAGTCCTACTCTTACCAGAACCAGTGCCTCCGCATAATATGCAACCATTGTGCATCTTGGCAAGGGCTATCTGCTGGTGGGGACGTAGAAATTCTTTGTCTTTAGTCACCGTCCACTGTGTCACCTCTTTAATCAAGCTTATACTCTATCATGCTTAGAATGAGCTCAACACTACTCCTTGTCCGCTCACTTAACTGCATATATTTTTTGTGGTCATCATACCACTTAAATACCCCAGCCAAATCACCAGACCGCCATGAAAATGACCACCAGTCGCAAATCATCTCGATGATATATTCGTCAGGCATGTCAAGCGCTACTATGCCTTCAGTTGGATCATCGTTTATAAGAACCCAATACTGCCAATGATGTGGATTGACGTGAATATGATGAAGCCATGCACGCCTAAACTCTTCAACTACTGCATAAGATCTATTCCCACCATAGAAGTACTTGTCATAGGCATCATATTCCTCATCCGAATACTTTGATGTATCATGATTAAGCAGATTTGCTTTCAAGTTGGGATACTTGCTTATTTTGAGCACGTCATCGTAATTATCCAAAAGCCATGTATAAGCTTTCATAACTGCAACCTTATGCTCTTTAATATATTTGTCATACTCCTTACTCATGCTTGTCACCTCCTTCAACCGGGTGAGTTAGGTTACGTTTAAGGTCTATACCCATCCGCTGTAAAGTCTCTATAAACATGTCCATTTCTGCAAAACTCACAAATCCTAAATATAAAGGTTCGCCATTAGGTGCATCCTTTGCTACGGCACCATTGTTATAGGTGAACTCACAGGTAGCAAGCTGCTTTGTCTCAGCCAAACCGACACATACGCCCGTTACTGCTGTATCAAGATTGTTTCCAGACATCATAATCTTATTCCTCCCCATCCGAGTTGTTCGTTTCATCTTCCGGCGGAGTCATATACTTACCCCAAGGATATTTGCCTGATCTTATACCTTCTTTTTTCTTCTTGCAATCTGCTTCAGCTTCTTCTCTCTTTCGCTTATCTGCAACACGCTTAGCAACCTTATTGACCAATTTCTTCCATTTCTGCCTAGTAAGCCCTGGCCATATTTTATTATGTCCCCGGCATTCATCAATCATTCCAACGATTTCCTTCTCGACCTCATCTGAAACAGCCTGATCAGTCATCATGATATCTTTCTTGGCATCTTTCTTATCCGCAATATAATACGTTACTGGTACATATTTCTTGAATACCTCATAGTAGTTACCCTTATTGCCGAACATCTTCTTGGCAACGGCCATGGCAAAACCCTTCTCTGGATCGTACCTATCGTTTTCCCCAGCCCTAACCATAGTTTTTGTTCCGTCCTTCCAAAGTATGACAGTTACTCGATCGCTGAATATAACATCCTTTATGTTTGATCTAATATCACAATTCATATTTTTATCCTCCTTAAATGAAAGTTTATATGGCTCTGTCGGCTGGTAATATAGCACCATTTGGTCGTAAATTGTACGCTCCGTCGCTTCACGCACTGTGTCATATACTGTCGCAATATTGTAGTCAAGTATGTCCTGTATATCGCTTATTTTATTCTGAGATTCCTCTTTCAGCTTCAAAAAATACTCTGGGTAATTGATTGACATTGGCCTATAACCAAACAAGCCGTTTAATTTAGCTTTGATCCGCTCTTCCTTAGCTCTCCGGAAGACCTCTTCCATAAACTCATCCAACAAAAAGAATATCTTTCCATCTGGGGTCATCCGATTCTCAACCTCCCATCGTAACATGTCACTACCAATCCTATGATAATACAGTATGTCAATTGGTCTAAGCCCACGTACATCAGCCATCCCACTCACAAATTTTATATTATATGGTCCGATTTTCACTATTTCATTATAACCAACACCATACAATGTGCTGTCGACTGAATGCGTCATCACCCAATCTTCAGCTGCACGAATGAAACTACGCATATTCTCACGACAATCAATTACGACAACAATATTCATAAAAATCTCCTCCTTAAAATATAAAAGAGACCTAGCATATTGCTACGCTAAGTCTCCAGTGGCTCTATCTCAATGTTTTATTTGAATGGCAGTTCGTCCTCGTCGTCGGGTGCTTCTTCCTCTGCAAAACGCTGAGCAAATCTGTCAATATTCTGCTCCACATACATATTCTGTAAATATGCAGCTCTACCACGTTTCTCGTTCTTAGTACCTTTCTGAGTTACCCAATCCCAAGGTCGAATATCAAGATCGACCCTTGCAATACTGATCCTGTCCAGAATCTCAACCTCATCTTCAGTAAGCTGCCTCCTGTTTTTACCGCTTGTTAAATATATGTTGGGACCAGAACGTCCAAACTTTATCTTCACAGGCAGGTGCATTCTTGGCTCGTCCCCCGGATTCACCCCATCTTTGATCTTTACATTCCACCCATCTCTAGCCAACGCATCTGCCATCTCTCTGGTAGGTATGCTCAGAGCAAAGTTTCTGTTGCCCTCAGCATTATACGCTGTCATTTTCCCAGCAAAATTCTTAAATATGATGTGTCCATCGTCTACCATTAATATTCCATTTTCTGCTACTTTAAGTTCCATTGTTCTATTCTCCTTTTTGTAAAAAATAAAGAGAGTCTAAGTTTCCTTAGACCCCCTAATTGTTATTTCGTGATTTCTTTTGTTAATGTTTTTATAACCTTTACATATGTAATTACGTAATATGGCCATATAAAATACGATATAACCATACCAATAAATACATCTGCTCTTGACTCGTCATTTTCTTCATATTCTTCATATAATGCCCAAGCACCATTACCAGATACTAATATTAATAGTATAGCAATACCCATAACTACACAGCCGATTAATAAATACCACTGTATTAAATGTAATATCATAAAATCACCTCCTCATTATAGAGGCTGTAATCTACGCGATACTCTGTTTGAACGGCATATCACCAGTTACTCCCGGTGGAATATACATAAAATCCATAGGCGGATCGGTGCATACATACGGATCATCTGAAGCAAACTGCTCAAAATCACCATACTTAGATATTTCTGCTATTGCTGCATCTACCTGTTTTCTGTAGAATGACTTGTCTATGGCATCCTCTTTTCCGAGCTGTCTCACCATCTCAGACTCAAGCCATCTGTAACCGGTCGATCCCGGTGCTGCATAATTCTTACCGTTATCCACACGATATAATACGCCACCATTCTCACCAACCAATATAGGTGTAAACTGGCCAACCCTTCCTACAAACTGTAGGTTGTGACCTGGTTCAATATCTTCAGCAAGTTTCTTAGCCTCAGGTTCAAACATTATATCTGATATCTTACCTTTCTTATAGTCACTCTCGAGTTTATCGAGCTGTTTCTCAAGTTCGCTCACGTCCGGAAGTTTCTCATTGATATCCAAATATAAAGCTCCCTTGGATACTGAAAATGTTTCACACATATCGTCAAATACTATTGGTTCATGGCTAAACAGAGTCTTGAACACATATGGGACTGCAAACTGCTTACCTGTAGCCGTCCACTCTCCACCATGCTCAGTATTATCACCTGGCACATAACCGTACATCTTCTGACAATCTTCTGGAGACTTGTATTTTGCAATATATACTGCATCATTTACAAGGCACATCTTTTCATATGTAGCCTCATGCTCAAATGTGTACCCATACCTCTTACCAAAGTCCATAACGAACTTGATAATCTCCGGAGTGGCATCTGGTATCTTGATCGAGTCTGTCTTGATATGAGCAACCTTGAATCCACGCTCCATAACTGCATGCTTGAGATCTATCATGAATAGAGCCCCACGCTTTGCCACTATATTATCAACATTTCTGTTATCTCTGAATGGGTTGTCGAAACCGGCCGCTGTCAAACCATAAACTGAATTGATAGCTGTCTTGAGCGCATTTGCTAAGTCTTTATGACTCAATTCTCCGTTCTTAACCTTCTCAATGTATGGTCTGAGTTTACCATCCATCATCCGATCAACCTCATCCCATGCCTTATGCTTAATGCTAACACGTCCTTCCACAATATCTCGGAATGCCCTAGTATATCTAACACCAAACAGACACTCTGCGATTATTGTATGCGGATGCATAGAATTAACATCAAGTAATGCTACATTACCATACATGCCTGGGAAACCCTGAGCAAAACCACCTTCCTTGGGGTCTTCACCTCTATACATCGACTTTCCAAATTCATGTGTATAGCCTGGGAAATATGGAAGTAAGCTGTCCTCTTTGAACGGCACTTCTGCATGCGGAGGATTATGCGGTGCTGCCATCATCTCCGGACATGTATCTTTTAAGAATAACAGCACATCCGGCGGAAGCTCTTTCACGGGCTGTGACAAATCCCTATACATGAATTCGCTCTGAGGTTTTCTATTCTTGCCAAATATAATTCTTGTAGTCAGAGTATTTGTTGTATCATTGGCTGTCATCTCTGCCAAATCTGCCAGAATCTGTCTTGCGGTCCAGTCTGCCTTCAAGTAATAGAACGCTGCCTCTGTGGATATAACATCATTGTCACAATACTCAGCAACTTTCACCCAAAGTTCCTTTGGCACAGGCTTATCCCATTCCAATCCAAGCTCCTGATGTTTGATCTTCAGTAATAACTTTCTGAGTTCATCACTTATCTTAGATTTTGGGTCGTGAGCAACCTTTGACATCTCTATCTCGAGCTTCTTCAAACTCTTTTTATTGGTAGACGATGCAAAATCATAAATATCAGTGTATGATATGTTATACGCCTCGCCAAAGAATGCGTTATTATCGTGATTTATTATCCTCTGTGATAATCTGTAGAGCTGCTCGTTGTCATACCCCATCATAATTGCAAACAGAATATGATTATCGTATCGTCTACAGTTAAATCCAATCAGCCTATACCCAGTTATCAATTTCTCAATATCTATAGGCTTTGGGTTGATCATACGAACCATCGAATTTCCTTCACCAGCAATCTTCCAGTTCACCAAGCATAAATTCGGAAATATCTCTATATCATAAAATGCTATAGGTTTCTCCGTGTCCTCAGTATTTTCAGAAGGTTCGTCTGACTTGAACTTCATTTCTTTTACCTGCTTAATACAAAAGTCTGCATTATTTGTACTTGACATGGCAAATGCTAATACAGCATCGAACATATCGCTTACGTCATAATGCAGACCTTGATTATAAGCATCATCTAATATTTGTCGTATAAAACAGATACTGGGCTTAGTAGCTGGGTGTATCTCTTTATTGAGATTCCTTTTTATCAGCTGTCTAAGCCCTCGCTCGCTCTTTATTTTATCTTTTCCTACCGTGTTTTTCTCCTCCTTCAAAGGTAATCCAGAGTTAATAGTCGCTATAGGAATATCGTTACACTTGGTAAGCATACGTCTTAATGAACTATTACCCGTAAATACCTTTATTTCAATATCCTCATCATAAATACGACTAAGCATTGAAACGTCCCCATCATAAATATAATGAAGATGTATGCCAGCTCCACTCTTACTGAGTTCTGCATATGTAGCAGGCCACTTACTTGCCGCTTCAAGATTTCTCTCGAAGGATTTTTTACCATCATCTCCTTTTTTATCGAAGTCTATACCTATCAGATTAGTTTTGACATCTTGGACTTTCACGTAATGCAGTTTATGAGTATCGAGCTCTTCCAGTTTAGTTTTACACTTATCCCACGATATCGTCGGTGTTTCGTTGCTTGACGCATATTGCGCTGGACAATCTGCGAGCTCATCATCAAGTAAGCTCGGTTGTTCTTTAAACTCCAACCATGCAGGAATACTCGTTTCAGCAACTTCCGTCTTCTCTGTAGGTTCCTCACGCTCAAAAATATCAGTTCTAAATCCAGTATAGTAACTTCTTACCCTCGCGCCGTCATCAAGTGCTATACGATCAGAATACTCTCTGAAATAGTTCTTGAGTTCTTCTTTGAAACTTCTCTGAGAATATGGATAAGGCACCTTTGCATCATCACAATACAACTTGTACATTTCCCACGCCTCTTTGAGTGTTGTACTGTCATGCTTCTTAAATACATGGTATGCACTCAATATAAAGTTGTAGAAATCATTTGACGCTCCCAGCATCGCAACTGGCACATAGTCGTCATATCTTCCTGGATTTTCCAAATATACTTCCTCGCAATGCCAGGCAATAGCCCCAAGCTCAAACTTAACTTTTGCCATCGCCTCTTTGTATTCTTTTTGGCTGAGCTTATCCCCTGATGGAGATACATCTATCAGACGTCTTAACAAACCCGATTTACCATCGGTGATCCTTACTGGTTTGTTTGTACCCATGATAAGAAAACACTTAAAACTGTTTGTATATGTACTTTTGAACTTCTCGTTTACCGTCATCTGCTCATGTGACACCAAACTGTTTATCTTCGTGTTATCCTCAATCCTGGATAGATCGCCGTCATGCTCTATTGCTACAAGCGGATTTGATCTGAACGCCTCCAGAGCAAATACATTCGTAGCAGAACCCAATGCCTTTGAATCAAATACTGAATAATATCCATCAAATAACATCTGAATAATATTCAAAACTGTTGATTTACCTGTTCCGGCGGCACCATATAACACTACAAATTTCTGAATGGTCTTGCTATCACCGGTTATGATAGAACCAATAGCCCATTCAATCTTGCGACGCTCCTCCTCAGAATATAAAGTAGATAATAGCTTATCCCATGATGAATAGTCGCCCGCCTCAAGAGGATACGGCAGTCGTTTACTTGCATAATCCTCTTTTCTGGCGGCATCATTTGAAAATATAAGTTTTTCATCCAACATATGGAACGCATCTCTGGACTGTTTCTGACAATATTTATGAAACTTATCAATCATCCCAGTATCGGCATCCCACATATACATAGGTTTTGCTAAATCTGTAAATCTGTCTCTATTCTCCTCATAATATGTTTTTATTTCCTGATCTATGAGACGGACAACATCTTCTTCATCAGTCGACCAAAGTTTACGTTCTTCGTCCCATATAGCGTAGAAATCCTGACCGCGAATCATGAGATCCTTACTCTTCTTGATGATGAATTTAGGATATATCTCAACCTCGCCACGTTTGGGCGATCTGGTTGCGATAGTCATAAAATCTAACATACTCACCACCCTCTCTTTTCATTATTTGATTCACGATATACTATCAAGAAACCAACACATCTGTATCCATATTTCCTCACGTCTGAGATCTTCTCGGCAATTTGGAATTGTGAATAATCCTCCCTTGCCATCTCGGTCATATTTTCTGTCGAGAAATGTATCTGTTATCTCATGTACGAGTCGAACGTCAAAACATCTATCATGCATTCCCTGTAATCCCAGACTGGATATCATCTGCCAGAACCACTGACCTGTACGATTCCCTATCTGAGGATTATCCATGATTGTCCGCTCACACCTTAACGAAAGTGCAACCATCATTTCTAAGATATTACATGGCTCAGATACTAAGTCTGACATAGACGTATCATAACCATTAGCGAACATGAATTCCTTGCGAAGATCTATACCATCACTTGCTCTATTTTCGTCTCTTGCCATTACTGCATAGAATTCCTTAGAATATAAAAAAGAAAGCAGCTTATTGTAAGAGACTTCTCTACCAAACCGCTTTCCACAGACTATATTACATAGCCATTTGAAATAATCTTCTCGAAACTTATCCTCTAAATACATTAGTCCTCCTCTCCAGAGTTGCACTGAAGTATCTGATAATCCATCTCAAGGCGATCATTTCTTACATACACTACATCTGGCTCCTCTGGATTCTCACCGAAATGATCTATGAATTCTCTGCCGACTGTGTTGGCTATGTCGTCCACATTCACTCCATATGTATCAGTCAGAATATCGTCGCCATACCACATGAGTACTGTGCACTCGTTCTCTGCCTTATTACCATACTCTTCAGGTTCGATGGTATATGGAAGCATACTGTCGTCTTTATCTTCCGCCAAATCATCATCTGCTGACTCGGTATCGTATGTATCCACAAGACCACAGTATGTTACGTTCTCCTCAGCTAACTCAACTTCCTCTTTTTTTTTACGCTGAAATACTTCCTTCACAGATGCAATCTCGTCATCTGCTATCTTTCTGTACTTTTCTCTTGCTATAAACCAAGAAGCCACAGCACCTACCGCAACTCCTAATGAAAATATCAATACTTTATTGTTCATATGTGTTCCTCCTACATGAAAACAACCCTCAGCGTCCTATAAACAACTGAGGGTAATCAAATATATCTCTGTACCAATCACCTGACCCGTAAGAGTCAAAACCTCTTCATGCACATACGTAATCTGTAATAGGTCCGTCTACATTGAAGTCTAGCACTACCGCCTTCTCGTACCCATTGACAAACCTACGTGTAGCTGAATTATTGACATCAAATATGCCAAAATCTACGAAATTATCACCATTTGGATTCTTTTCATCATATATCCAACCGACCTCATGACCAATCTTTGTCTGCTGGAATCCCAGCATTTTAAATACATCGTTTAGATATAGATAACCCTGATCTTTGAGTTTATCGTTAGCCCAGTTCTGTTGCTGTCTGAGAAACCATAACGTCTGCTCTGGATCATCATCCCATCCGGTATTCCCGCATTCGTATATCCTTGCATATGGCGATAATGTGTTTGGATCAATGACATCATATTCCTCCGTAACCACTGTCTGAGTACCATCTTCATTCTGCACCACAGTCTCCATGGCATTGTGCTGGATATTGTATCTGAGTTCCTGATCCACTTCTTTTCCGAACTTCTCAACAACTCTGTTTCTATACTCTTTGAATGACTTATTTACAGTCATATAAGCAGTAGCAAGAGCTGCATTTCTCTGTCTGAGAATCCTGTTAGATGTAACTATGCTACCTATTGATAATGCGCCAAGCAATATGGATGGCCCATAGAGCTTCGTAAGCTCCCAACCAGTCTGCATATAGATAGTTGTAAGGCCCTTCTTACAGTCCTTCATCGTGTACTCTGTCTCTTCGCCGTCTTCGATAGCCTTGATATCTTCATGAACAGAATCAAGCTTTTTATGGGAATCCTCCATAACGTCGTCAAGTTTTCTTGTAGCCACGCATGCCCATATTGCACTGCCTACCGTACCTACTACTCCCACGATCATACATATCTCTGGGCTGTGCTGTCTTGTCTTGAATATAGCTTTATTGGCTGCTACTGCCATCTTTGAGAAAAATTTACTCTTCATTTGTGTTGTCCTCCTTTAATACATTTCTACAAAGCATACAGCCGTGTTGTCTCAGTGCGTCAACGGCGTCATCGTATGTTTTCTTACCCTTTTCACGAGGAAAAAGTTCCTTATCAGCAGCAATCTCCCCACCAAGTGCTGCATAACCGCAAATATCAATATAGTTATCGTCCTTATATACGCCACTTGAGTTTCTGGCTACTTTCATAAGGATCATCATATTGGCAACATCTGTGCTGTCGATTGGAGTATTAAGATATGTGCTCCAAAATGCAGCTATGCTTGCAAAGTTATCCTCTGCATTGCCATACGTACCCTGTCGTTCACCATTTATAATGGTTTTTGCCTTATCTAAAATATCATTCTTATCCATGCTTTACCTCCTAAGTGCCTTTGCTCTAGGTAACTTTATGTAATATCCGTCTCTTATGCGGACCACCTCTGCGTCTCTGAGGCTTGTCCATCCATAATCGTTGTATGTATAATCGCACGTAACACCTGCCAGATCATACATATCACCTATCGATACCTGATGATACTCGTCCAGAATATCTTCCATATGCGCCAGTACATCTTCTGCTGATCCACGATGCTCAAATATCAAGTCGTCGTAGTCACTGTCAGATCTACTATCCACATATCTTCGTTCTCTTGACGAATCACTATATGACCTGTATGACACATAATCCGATCGCAAACTACCCGATTTCTTTGTATGTCCGGTCTCGCCATACAGAATCATGTCAATACCATTGGTGACAATATCCGATATAGCTTTCTTAAATGCCGGGATAAGAACCTCAAAAACAACATACGACTTTACATGCTTCACGTCATCACTAATGATTGCGTCCGTGAGTTTTCGACCCTTGTTCTCTTTTCGTACGACCTTTCCAGAAACAACTTTCTGTACTTCTTTCTTATTCGGTTCTTCAGCTTTTTTCTCTGCCTCGATTCTAGCTCTATGGGAATTACTTGGTAATTTAACTTCAGCCATAGTCTCCTCCTAACTAACCTTTAACAGCTTACCTGGCAATGTTATCTTTGTATTTGCTGTTCGGTTATTATATTTTTTAAACTGGTAACTAAGATTGCTCTTAGCTTTTGCCTCTGATGGAGCCTCAGTCTGCCCTGTCCAGTTGTTGACTATGCACCTATCAAACTCCATCACTGGACCTCTGTATAAATATCTTGCCATAGGCATGTCCTCCTTTATAACAACGCGGTACGTGCTATACCGGGCGAACTGTTTGCTGCTATCGACGATGATATGGACTGATATATCTTGGATATGTTACTCAAATCTGTGTTGTACTTCTCCAAAATATCATCCAGATCATTGTTGAACTTAGTCAGCACAGCCTCTTTGGCTTCCTTGCGTATTTCATTGGAAAGTCTATCCCTGTCTATCTTTGCTACCTCTGTGGCGACCCTTGTCTTTACAGCAGCACTTACATCTGAATATGACTTGTACACCTCATCAGATACCTGTTTGCTGATGTCAGCCTTTATCGCACCTATTGCTTCTTTTGTTGCTGACGTTACAGCCTTGGTTGCAGCTTTATCAGCAGCCTTAGCAACCGCCTTATTTACAACAGTTTCAGACAACTCTATCTCAGATGAATCAATTACCTGATCAACAGTCCTATCCAGCTTTCTTGCAAGTTTTCTCATCTTCAGCGTAGAACCAATAGCAAAGCCTGTGCCAATAAGTCCTACTACCACACCCATCAAACTTCCCACATTTATTTCTATCTTCATGATGTTTCCTCCTAAAAATATGCAAAATAAAAAGGAGAACACCTTGTAATAAGGCATCCTCCTTGCTTTGACTATGTCGTAAATAACTCTACTTAGCCTTCTTCATGTCAACAACTGTATCTTCGTCCTCGTCGATTTCATCTTCTGGCTCAGGCAGTTTCTCAACCTTGTAACCCTTCTTCTCCAGATTCTCGATCCTCTTCTGAAGTATCTTATCTTTCTTAGATATAGCAAATGCGACTAATCCGCCGACTGCTGCTATTCCAAGTCCAATAATGATTCCTCCAGCTGTAGATCCGCCTTCTGTTGAATCAGTGTTATCATAGTTTGACTCGCTAACCTCGTTTACCTCATTCTCCATCTCTGTGTTCATGATTTCTTCGTTGTTCTCCATAGTTTTATCCTCCTAAAATATAATTTATTTGACTTATAGTCTCATAATATGACTTGTAATTTTCGCGAATTTGCATCAGTGATACATAGAATATTCGTACCTCGGGGCTACACGATAGCCTATTCCAAGACACGGACGACCGTCCTTTGCAATATCACCAGTGATATCCAGCTGAATGAGCCCGTCTCTACTTACATTCCAGCCAATCTCATCGCCAATTGATGTCCTTTCCAGCCCAATCTTATCGTAGAAGTCGTTCAAAGATACATAGTCACAACTATTCAGTATCTCGTTCAGGTCATTTACCGCTGCGCGAAGTGTTTCTCTGTCAGATTTGAAATATCTTTGAGATATATAATCCAGACAAAGCTGCTCTCCGTCCCCCGCTACGATAACCTGTGTATTTGGCGCTGGTGCTTTCTCGATTTTATCTTTAACAACTGCCTTTGCTATCTCTTTTTCTTTTTCCTCGCCAATAGTCTCGATCACCTTGTTCTTATACTCATGTAATGCTGCTTCAGACATAGAGTATGCTGTAGCTATAGCTGCATTCCGCTTAGCATTCACATTGTTGGCACATATAATGCATACCACTGATGTGGTGAACGATATAGCTGTTGGAATGTAGCACTTCCACGTTGCCTGTACGATTTCTTTCTTTGTGAGCTCCACTTCAACAGGGATATCTTCGACCTCTTCCTCCATGAGCTCGTTTATCTTAGCCTCTTTTACCTCTTCAACTTTCTTATTTGCAGCTATTGTGCCTTTGATGGCAAATATAACTGCACCTGCTGCTGATGTAATACCCAAACCTACCAGTATTGCAGGGCTATTTTTCCCGGCTTTATTGGCAATTTTATTCATAGTTCTTGTGAATTTATTCATCGCAATTCTCCTTCTCGATCTTATTCATGGCTTCGTTTACCTTAGCCTCAACCATCTCTTCAGTCTGTTTCTCCTGCACATGATCTGACAACATAGATATACCAAAACTCAGCACTGGTACGACCATTCCTAATATTTTTAACCACTTATTATTCTTCATTCCATTTACCTCCTTGCGTCTCTCGAAAAAGATTCTATTGTGTAATCGCCTGATACCGAAACATATGACGCGTCTCGCCATTCGTCCAGAGCATCTTCATCTGGCCCATACATATAATCCACCTCATATATTGGTTCGCCATTCATTATCTCCTTTGTTTTTCTATGATGAATGTCGATCCAATACATACCACTATCAATACTCCAACCAATGTCATCACCATTTGAAATTGGTGAAAGGCCTACAAACTCTAACCATTCGTTAAAAGTTACGTATCCACGCATTACATAATTACGATTGATGTGGTACTCAGCATCCATGAGTTCCCGCTCGTACATATCAAAATGCTGATTGGAAATAGGTTCATAGAAATGGAATATCTTATCTGGAGTCGTAGCGCCTATCTGATGATAATTGCAATACTCCCTGACGACGTCGCCCATTATCTCCTTATCAACTTCTTCACCATATCTCTTTACAACTTCTCCGCGATACTGCTCTAAAGTTTCCCTTACCATTGTATATGCTGCCATAAGCTGTGCCTGTCTCTGATGATTAATGACATTTGAACCAATGATACAAGCAATAGTTGACACTGCGATAACACCTGTTGGAACATAAACCGGTGTTGCAATAACTATTTTTTCCTTAGTTGTGAGTGGCTCGCCTTTCCGAAGTTCTTCTTTCTTCAGTTTTCTCATAGCTTTGGGTGTTTCTTTTGCTGCAAATATACCCGTCGCAATAACTCCAACCGCGCCTAATAGTGTTAATATCGTGGGTGAGTGTTTTCGTACAAATATCTTTGCACATGGTACTAATCCTTTCATATAAATTCCTCCTTTAAAAATGTATTTATAAAAATAAAAGACCCAATGCATTAAGCACCGAGTCCTCTATAATTATCTTCTTTTGTTTATCAATTTGACAATTAACCATATAATAAATCCTATACATACGATCACATCGCTGAATACCAGTATAAATATACTACCGCCTACACTGACGGCAATCACGGTAACTGCTATTAAAATCAATGCAATCATTAGTAACAGTAATATTAAAAACATAATTGTCACCTCCTTCATTATAGAGGCCGTAAAACTCGCGAATCCAAAAATAAAAGTGAGAAATCTATGATTCCATAGACCTCCCACCTTTGTTTTAATTATTCCGCCATACATCTTCTCTAGCGAAAAACATCGGTATTGCTATAGCTGTCAAGAATACTGAACCTGTTCCATCTCCAGTAGCTAATATTGCTATAAGACCTACTAGTAACATGCACAATGCAAATATCTTATTACGCCATGTCCGCTGTAAGTTCATAACTATACGCTCCCACAATGTCAGTTTTCGTTCCTTTGCTAAAGTCCTCATCTGTCATTCCTCCTTAAAATATATGTTCATAAATGGGAATGCATTTTTCGCGAATTATGTAAGATTCATATGAAAACGTCTATTGTACACTGTTTTTCCAGTAGTTATATGAATACATACCCTGGCACAGGGTTCAATGCGGATATATGATTTATACCCAAAATAATCAATCAACATAGTCATGTCTCGAATAGTTACTCTCGAATCGCCCCGCAACTTACTTTTCGCAGTAGATAAATTTACCTGCCAGATATCCGCTAGTTGTTGATATGTTAAATGCAATTTTTTCTTCATATCGCGCAGTACATCTATAAGATTTTCCGTTTTCATTTCAAATATCCCTCCTATCAAAACAGGTCTCCCATCTTGCTCTTGGTAATGGTTTCATCCGTAATGCATGCATGATTTGCCTTACTGTCACTGTGGGATAATGTCCATCACTACGCAATCCGGCACGTGCATCAAAAAATTGCTTAAATCCTTCTGCAAGATATATGCTATCTACCAACCATGGGTCTATCTCACCCCACCAAGTTCGCTTTGTATCAGGGTCGTATCTTTGCTGGATAACTGCCAATCCCAGATTCTCTATCAAATATAAAGTACATTGATCATATACCGGATGATCACAAGCATATATAACCCCATACATAGATGTATAGTGCCTTGGCTTTTCATAGTGATATCTCATGTTTTTCAAACTCCTTATTGAAATCGAGACCGTCCTTATATCGCGTAACCATGTTCAGAGCATTGCTGGTGGTAATATATATCATTTGAGGTTCTATCTTTTCTGGCACATGCCCAGACAACTTACATAATGTTTCTTTTGATTCTTTGCTTATATTCATTATGTTCTCCTCCTAAAATGAAAAAAAGAAAGAGCCCTTGCCAAGAGCCCTCTCTCATTTTGGTTCTGTCTTAATTACTTTCTTTTAAAACTTGTAATTTCACGCCACGCCTGCTTTCCAGATTCAGTTGAAGCGATATTTCCTTCAGTTTCAAACTTGACATTTGTTATGACCCCCCAGATCAAAAGACCAGCATTAGCCAGTATTCCAAGTCCTGTCAGAGCATGTCCGATCCATCTACTGTGCTTTTCAGATTTATCTGATTCAGCTTTAAGTGCAAGCTCAGCTTCACTCTTAGCCCTATCAGCCTCAATCTTCTCAAGCTCAATGTATTTGTCGGTAAGCTCTCCAATTCCTCGAACTGCTGGATTGTAGTCTTCTGAATTCATATCGATATCATTCAAAGCATCAATCTCTTCCAGAATCTCGCCTTTTAACTTCTCCTTAACTTCCTGCATAGTAAAATCCTCCTTAAAAATATAATTTTCCTACATTACCATAATAGGGCCTGTTATTTGCGCGAATCGTCTCTGAGCAAAATGATACGTTTCTTGTCCAATAAAAGTTTATTTGTTGGGATCATAACATGTACTGAATATTGTTCTGGCTCATTCTCTGGGTCTGTCTGTTCCATTGAAAAACGCCCATATACACTCTTCCTGTCGCGTATATAATCTACAATACAAGTTACTACAATAGTTCCAAAGACTATTGCCACACAATCCAACCACCACATACTATTTCCTCCTTCCTTGGGTTATATAAATATAACTTGTTTCTCCGTCACCTGCGTACGGAAAAAGAAAAGTGTAAGAATCGAACTTACAACCTACAGTGGATAAACCTCTGTTGCTCTGCCAATTGAGCTAACTTTTCATTATAGGAGTTGTGATTTTCGCGAAAATAAAAAGAGGACCCCATGTGGAATCCTCGTCTTTTCTACTTACTATAAATCTTCTCTTCAAGTCCCGCTACCGTTCCCTGTAATTCTACCAATGTGTCTGTAAGTAACTCGATTAATTCGTCCTGAGCTTTAACCTTAGTCTCCAACTCGCTTACTTTCCCAATTAACTCGCCTACTTCGCATTTTAACTTGATATAATTATTCTCGTCCATAATAGTTTCCTCCTTAAATGAAAGTTTATTGTTTCATTATAGGAGTTGTTATTTTCGCGAAACTACTTTAAAACTATAATTTTTCTAACTTTCTTCTCACCGTCAAAGTATTCTACTACCATAGTTCTATCCATTATAATCACCCCTTCCATTCAATATGTAAGGCAATTATAATACTGAATAAATATAAAACAAGACTTGACAACAGAAAAAAACAAAGGAGTTGCTGTAAAAATCCTTAGCAACTCCCGCTTTCCAACTAATACCTAGTACTAAAAAAGTATTTCATATGTATGACTATCGTTGTCATAATACACAAGCATTTCAAAATCATACTCGTCAAAAAAGATCTCAACCTCCAAAGAATTTTTACATATTTTTGTGAGCTTTGTAGTTGTTTTCCCATCCGGGTCAACGACCGTTATCCCCCAATTATGTGTGTTCTTTATAAAGTTCACATCAAAAATTTGAATTTCTTCAATGTCTGGTATATTTAACCCAAGACTTACATACCTATTCTCCTCTGATACCAAAATAGTTGACACGTTAGTTTTTACTTTCATAACTAATCCTCCTTCGTTTTTATCGAACCTAATGGTTTCATTATAGGAGTTGTTATTTTCGCGTCTTATTTAATATCCAGAAGAACTTTCTGTATCTATCATAATACGTATCTTTTGAACAAGGGATGCTCATACGGGTAACCAACGTATTGTACGGCACCCCCTCTGTCACACCATATAAAATATAATCAGCAAGTTCATCGTCCGCCTGCTCAGCTGCATCTCTTACAAGATCCATACGTTCTGAGAAAAACGCTTTTGCCTCAGCGCACTTCGCTGTCGGATCACCATGCATATACGTTCTGCCTATACTTGCAAGCGCATCTGGTCTTTGACTCAATCCATCTAATGAAATATAAGCACTGTGCCATATAGGATACTGTAAACAAAAATGCTTGAGTTCATAGTATCTGTGCTTTTCAATCCAATACTTACTATTTTGGGAAATATCAGCTCTTATTGTAGTACTCATATCTTTCGTTCCCCCTTCCAAACGTAGCCTGTGTCTTCGTATAATTTCTTTGGAGAAATATAGAAGTTGATACGTCCATGACTTATCCTTAGATCATCCAGTTCTGTTACAACTTTTCCATCTCGAGTCGCTATCCCTATTGGTAGCCACCCTTTGATAATCCCAGCACGAACCCAAGTAGCATCTTTATGATATACTTTGGCTGCCACAGCTACCGGGACCGATCCAGCTGTGAATTCAATTATCTTTTCTTCTGTACCATCCATCTGAGTACCTCCTTTCACCCACAATTCTAGGCTACCAAATACCAGTTTGTTAAACGGACTCAAGTGGTAAAATTTTCCAGCTATTTGTCTTTTCCAAAATCTTTCTTCCATTCCTTGATGGTCGTCTCTGTTGGATAGTCCTCAAACCCTAAAGTGTCCGGCGTGATCAGTCCTTCGACTACTCCATTGATAATCTCCGCCTCATATTGTTTGAAAGGGAAAATATCTTCGGTAATACTTCTGTGCACTTTGCCACAAACCCTACACTTGTAGCGCTTTATGTCTATATATCTACTTTTATGCCCCTGCAACCGTACTATACGCTTGATTTTATCGTAATATCGTAGTTCTCCCCCACATTCTGGACAAAATTTTGCTCCGTCAAGAATCATAAAATACCCCATTTTTCTAATCTAGGATACGAAATAGAACCCTAAATTTCGGCAATTGTACTAATTGTAAGATCGTACATCTTAGTATATGCTAACACCCACAATCTTACTCAGAGAGGAGAAATAAAAATGCTTATAAAGTGTCCTGAATGCGAACTACAAGTGAGTGATAAAGCAATGAATTGTCCACATTGCGGATATCCCATAACAAGCAGTACTCCTGTTAGGAAAACTTCAAAAAAGAAACATCCGAAACTGCCAAATGGTTTTGGACAGATCTCGGAATTGAGTGACTCAAGACTTAGAAATAAATATAGAGTAATGGTTACCGTAGGACGGGATACTGTAACTATGAGATATAAGACAAAAATACTAGGCTATTACCCAACATATAACAAAGCCTATGCTGCCTTGGTGGAATATAATAAAAATCCGTATGATCTGGATAATGATATTACCGTTGCTGAATTATATGAAAAATGGTCCACTCAGTATTTTGAAGAATTAAAAAGTCCATCGAGTGAACGTACAATAAAAGCCGCTTGGAATTATTGTTCATCTATCTATAATATGAAAGCTCGAAATGTACGTGCAAGACATATTAAGGGATGTATGACCGATGGCGTATACGAATATCGCGGTCAGATAAGGCATGCCTCCCCCGAAACCCAAAGTCGAATTAAATCCATGTTTAATCTGATGTTTGATTATGCTTTGGAATATGAGATTGCAGATAGAAATTATGCCAGAACCTTCAATATTCCTGATGATGTACAAAAGGCAAAAACAAAACAAACCTCGGGGCATATACCATTTACCCAGGAAGAAATGGATAAACTCTGGGACAACTTGTATAAGGTGCCGTACATTGATATAGTCATAATTCAATGTTATTCAGGATGGCGTCCTCAAGAATTAGGGTTAATTAAACTTGAAAATGTAGATCTTGAAAATGGATACATGATTGGTGGCATGAAAACTGAAGCTGGTGAAAATAGAACGGTTCCAATTCATTCAAAAATAAAAGAACTTGTCGCAGCAAGATATAATCAAGCTAAAGATATGGGGAGCGAATATTTGTTAAATTGTACAGACACCGTAACGCATAGGTATTCTTGGAAATTAACATATGATAAATATAGGCATCGTTTTGACAAGATTCGTGATCAGTTAGAACTTAATCCAGATCACAGAGCGCATGACCCAAGAAAACATTTTGTAACTATGGCTAAAAAAGCTGAAGTAGATCAATACGCGATCAAGTACATTGTAGGGCATAAGATAGATGACATAACAGAGCGTGTATACACACAAAGGGAACCTGAGTGGTTAAAAAATGAAATAGAAAAAATAAAATAGGATGTGATTTTGCTGTACGAATAATGTTGTAGGAACAGTGTAGGAATATTGTACGAATAGACTACTATTTTGTACTTTTTATTCCTACACCATACCATTAAAAAGTCTTATTTTAAGCCAAATATTAGAACTTACCAGCGTTAGCAGCTTCCTCAACAGAAACAGCTACAGCAACTGTAGCGCCGACCATAGGGTTGTTACCCATTCCGATAAGTCCCATCATCTCTACGTGTGCAGGAACTGATGATGAACCAGCGAACTGTGCATCACTGTGCATACGTCCAAGAGTATCTGTCATACCGTATGAAGCAGGACCTGCTGCCATGTTATCTGGGTGAAGTGTACGTCCTGTACCACCGCCTGATGCTACTGAGAAGTACTTCTTACCCTGCTCGATACACTCCTTCTTGTATGTACCTGCAACTGGATGCTGGAAACGTGTAGGGTTTGTTGAGTTACCTGTGATAGATACACCAACGTTCTCCTTGTGCATGATAGCAACACCTTCCTGAACATCGTCAGCGCCGTAGCACTTAACTGTTGCACGGATACCATCTGAATATGCCTTCTCGTATACTACATTGAGCTCAGCCTTCTTGTAGTCATACTTTGTCTCAACATATGTAAATCCATTGATTCTTGAGATGATCTGAGCTGCATCCTTACCAAGACCGTTAAGGATAACTCTAAGAGGTTTTTTACGAACCTTGTTAGCCTTCTCAGCGATACCGATAGCACCCTCAGCTGCTGCAAATGACTCATGACCTGCTAAGAAACAGAAGCACTCTGTCTCCTCCTCAAGTAACATCTTACCAAGGTTACCATGTCCAAGACCAACCTTACGATGATCTGCAACAGAACCTGGTATACAGAATGCCTGAAGACCCTCGCCGATAGCTGCTGCTGCGTCTGCTGCCTTTCTGCATCCCTTCTTGATTGCGATTGCTGCACCTACTGTATATGCCCAGCAAGCATTCTCAAAACAAATTGGCTGAATACCCTTTACCTGATTGTAAACGTCAAGTCCAGCGTCCTTTGTGATCTTCTCAGCTTCTTCGATTGAGCTGATTCCATAGCTGTTAAGTACAGCGTTTATCTGGTCTATTCTTCTTTCATATGATTCAAATAATGCCATTGTCTCGTTCTCCTTTCCTCTATTTCCGACTACTCTTTACGTGGATCGATGATCTTAACAGCGCCCTGCTCTGGCTTAACACGTCCGTATGAACCTGAAGCCTTCTCCCAAGCTGTGTTAGGGTCATCACCCTTCTTGATAAAGTCAGTCATCTTTCCAAGAGAAACGAACTGATATCCGATAACTTCGTCATCTGCATCAAGTGCTATTCCTGTTACATAGCCCTCTGCCATCTCAAGGTAACGAACACCCTTAGCCTTTGTTGCATACATTGTACCAACCTGTGAACGAAGACCCTTTCCAAGATCCTCAAGTCCGGCACCAACTGCAAGTCCGTCATCTGAGAATGCACTCTGTGTACGTCCGTATACGATCTGAAGGAATAACTCTCTCATTGCTGTATTGATAGCATCGCACACAAGGTCAGTGTTGAGAGCCTCAAGGATTGTCTTACCCTGAAGAATCTCAGCTGCCATAGCTGCTGAATGTGTCATACCTGAACATCCAATAGTCTCGACAAGAGCCTCCTCGATAACACCCTCTTTTACGTTAAGTGAAAGCTTGCAGGCACCCTGCTGTGGTGCACACCAGCCTACACCATGTGTAAAACCAGAGATGTCTTTGATTTCCTTTGAGTAAACCCACTTTCCTTCTTCTGGGATAGGAGCTGGCTCATGCTTTGCACCCTTTGCTACAGGGCACATGTTTTCAACTTCCTTAGTGTAAATCATTGTGAAACTCCTTTCAAAATATGAATTCTTAAAAGCGGTTCCGAATTCTCTAATTCAAACCATCAGTGGTATTTTCTCACAAAACAGTTATGAAGTCCATAGCTTATTGAAAATTTTTGTCGCATTTGCGTGTACTTTATCAAGTACAGCGCACCTTATTGAGAAAGTTTTTAACAAGGCACAGTTGTCAGGGTTCATATGTCCGCTTATATCATTTGATCGTAACCATATTCACTTGAACATATGTATTTATCTGATATACAATACTTCTGTCAGAGCACATTCAACCCAGACATGCGCCGCTCCAGGCGCTGCTCAGATACATGATATAAAAATAAAAACGGAGGTTTTCAACATGAGATTTATAGATATGCACCTTCACACCACCGCTTCCGACGGCTCCTGCACCCCATCAGAGGTGTGCCAGCTTGCCATTGACAGGAATCTTGCAGCGATCGCCATAACCGACCACGACACAGTGGATGGCGTAGCAGATGCAATCACATATGCAGATAACTGGAACAGCACTCTTCCTCCGATCCAGAACAGTGATTCCACCAACTGCTCTGGCTTTTCTGACAGCAGTGACCATCATATCGAGGTAGTTCCCGGCATAGAGATGTCCGCCATCTACAACGGTGTGGAGATCCACATTCTGGGCTTCTATATGGACTACAAGAACCCTGAGCTCATCTCCCGTCTTGCCGCCATCAAACAGGCCAGATACGACCGAAACGAGCAGATGTGTGAGAGATTCCGCGCCGACGGAATAGACATGACCATGGAGAAGCTGCAGCATGGCAATCCTGATACTGTCGTCACAAGAGCTCATTTTGCCAGAATTCTCATAGCCGAAGGCGTATGCAGGGACATGAACCAGGCGTTCAAAAAGTATCTGGGCAAGAAATGCAAATATTACATTCCAACACCAGACATACCGGCCGCCGATGCCATAAGACTCATAAGAACCTACGGCAAGGCTGCCTTCATCGCCCATCCCCTCATATACGGATTTGGATATAAACAGATAGAGGACATGCTTGAAGAACTGAAGCCATATGGCCTTTCAGGGCTTGAGGTCTACCACTCCTCCAACAATGCCTATGAATCCGGAAGGCTTAGGGAGATCGCCAGAAAACACGGGCTCCTCATATCAGGAGGTTCCGACTTCCACGGTGCAGCCAAACCCGACATATCCGTGGGAACCGGAAGGGGCGGTCTTCGGATCACGGAAGCTGTATTTCAGGATATAAAAAAAGCGGTCACTGTATAATGACCGCTTTTTTATTTACTCTGATGATACCTTTATTATATCTTTGACTTCTTATCCTTATCATCATCTGTGACTGTTGATGATCCCTGCTTCTCAAGCTCTGCAACAGCGCTCTTGTGCATCGGTATACGACAGTTCTTGTTGTTACCAAACTCTACGATGATAGTTGAATCATCAACCACATCAAGGATGGTTCCGTAGAAACCACTGGTTGTCATGATATTATCACCAGGCTCCATCTGTGAAAGCATCTGGTCTGTCTTGGCCTTCTGCTTCTTCTGTGGTCTGATCATCATGAAGTAAATGATTGCAGCAAATATGGCAATATATACAACAATAAACATAACTGATGAACCGCCACTGGCCTGTGTTCCTGTTGACGATGATAAAATTGTTGAAAGTGAATTCATTCTCTGATCTCCTTTTTGATTACTCTTCTCCACCAGCAAGGCTCTCAAGCATCGATTTCTTATATGACTGATATCTTCCTTCTTCAATAGCCTCTCTGATGTCTTTCATCATATTATTATAAAAATACAAATTATGCAAGACGCAAAATCTCATACCGAGCATTTCATTTGCCTTGAGCAGGTGTCTGATGTACGCTCTGCTATAGTGCTGGCATGCAGGGCATCCGCAGCCCTCCTCTATAGGTCTGTCGTCTGTCTCAAATCTCGCATTCTTGAGATTCATCTTGCCATGCTTCGTGTACACATGGGCGTGTCGTCCATTTCTGGATGGATATACGCAATCGAAGAAATCAACACCTCTGTCGACCGCCTCAAGTATATTTGCAGGGGTTCCAACACCCATGAGGTATGTCGGTCTGTCCTCAGGCAGATACGGAACGGTCACATCGAGTATGTGGTACATCTGCTCTGCTGTCTCTCCTACTGCAAGTCCTCCTATGGCATATCCCGGAAGATCAAGCTCGCTGATTCTCTTGGCGTGATCTATTCTGATATCCTCGTATATGGCACCCTGATTGATTCCAAACAATAGCTGATTCTTGTTGATCGTATCCGGCAGACTGTTAAGTCTCTCCATCTCATTCTTACATCTGACAAGCCATCTGGCGGTTCTTGCCACCGAGTTCTCCACATACTGTCTGTCAGCCAGTGCAGGGGCACACTCGTCAAATGCCATGGCTATTGTAGATGCCAGATTCGACTGTATCTGCATGCTCTCCTCAGGTCCCATGAATATCTTGCGGCCATCGACATGGGAATTGAAGGTTACGCCCTCCTCCTTGATCTTCCTGAGTCCCGCCAGGGAGAATACCTGGAATCCGCCTGAATCAGTGAGTATCGGTCTGTCCCAGTACATAAACTTATGTAAACCGCCCATCTGCTTGACTATCTTATCCCCAGGTCTCACATGGAGATGATATGTATTTGACAGCTCGATCTGACATCCTATGTCCTTGAGATCCGTTGTTGCCACAGCTCCCTTTATGGCTGCTGCCGTTCCAACATTCATGAACAGAGGTGTCTGCACTGTCCCGTGAACAGTCTGAAATTCAGCTCTCTTTGCCCTTCCATCCTTACAAAGTATTTTGTACATTGTTATGTAAACCTTTCTTTTTCATTTTTCCGAATCTTACGCTATACTTAAGCGTACTCTTTATAATGCACCATTTAAAGTATATTTGCAAGCAAATTTACAATCCACAGGCATTTACCGCCGAACTTGACCGCATACCGGATGAATACGAGGACTTCCGATACAATGCAGGCAGATTACAATTTTGACAGCCACATATCTTGCATACAAAACGGCACCTGTAATTTCACTTACAGGTGCCGTTATATCAATCTATAGGCTTTCAGTTCTGTTAGCTCCGTGCTAAATCACCACTGAATTATCTGGCTTATCACTGCTTCTCCTTCAGCGTAGCTGTAGCAGTCTGCTTCTCGTAGTTACCATTGTTGTTTCTGTAGTATACGATAGTTACCTTATCGCCAGGATTGCAGGCCACGATCTTGTCGTGGAATGTCTCCATATCTGCTATGTCATCACCGTCAAGGCTGCAAA
>ULXE01037376.1_pt1 | contig 24429 bp, 15 predicted proteins | sample 1961001 | NCBI WGS metagenome assembly ULXE01 (sample SAMEA4835831, study PRJEB28245) | human gut metagenome | biome: gut microbiome; material: fecal sample | place: Denmark | collected 2008
GACAGCTTGATGGATATATATTTACAGCGGAGCCGGATGCGGAGAAGATTACATACAATTACTATACAGGAGCAGGAATGGGGAAGGTCAAGTTCACACTCAACATTCTTAACCCGCTCAAGGTCACAGTATGGTATACAACTGATGGAAATGTTGTAAAGTCAGACAGTTCTACACTCAGCTTCAGAGTTGGTGATACGACTACACTTACAGCTACGGATGACGAAAAGAATCCACACAAGAACATAACATGGAGTTCGTCAAATGAAAGAGTTGCACAGATAGACAGGGAGACAGGAGAACTGACCTGTGTTTCGGCGGGAACAGCTCAGATTAACATTCTGCTGAATGATCGTGCTATAGGATATGTGAATATGGAGTGTCACAAGCCTGTTACCGGACTTTATCTTGTAGATCAGAACGAGAAGGATGATGCAGGCAACCAGATAACATACGAGAATGGCGCAGTCATCAACATGGACTGTGGAACATATCCAAGAAATGGCTCTAAAAAGCTGGATGTAAAGTGTGTTACCGAGGATGGTCTTGCATCCAAAGAGATATCAGGATTCACTTGTAAGGTGACTGATGCGGATGGCAAAGAAAACAATAAGGTTTTGTCGTTTAATACATCAAGTAAGACTATAACAACAAGAGGTGCAGGAATCGCATTCCTTCATTTTACATCAACTGATAATCCTGATGTAGAGACAGTAATTCAGGTAAATGTTGAACAGAGAGTAAACAGCGTGACACTTTCACAGTCTAGAATGACGATCATTGCAGGTGGAAGCAGTAATCTCGTTGCTACGGTTTCTCCAAATACTGCAGTGGAGCAGAGCGTTGTATGGTCATCATCAAATGAGAGCATTGCTACGGTCGATGCCGAGGGAAATGTGAAGGCAGTCAATCCGGGAGAAGCTGATATCATATGTACATCTGTTGATACTGAGCAGGTGTACGGCAAGTGTCATGTGACTGTACAGCCGCCTGTAAAAGGTTTGACTCTCAATATGAACAGTGCAGAATTGCTGCTCGGAGCAGATACGGAAAGCAGAACAGTATCACTTGAGGCTGTTATCGATGCGGATGATGCAAGTATTTACAAGAATTTGAAGTGGACATCGTCAGATACAAACGTTGCTTCGGTGTCATATAGTTCAACAGATAAGACAAAGGCTACAGTTACTGCCAGATCAGCAGGAACTGCTGTTATCAGATTTTCAATTTCAGATGATGAGTATGTGGATTGCAACATTACAGTAAAGCAGAGAGTTACAAGCCTTAGAATAAACAGAGACAAGACAACAATATATGCTGGTGATACACTGCAGGTAACAAGCACTGCATCCCCTGCAACTGCATCGAATCAGGAAGTCATCTGGGCATCATCAGACGAGAGTGTTGCAAGCATTGACAAGGATGGTTTGATAACAGCCCTCGACAGAGGAACCACAGTTATCACAGCTACAGCAGTTGATGGAAGTGAGAAAACAACATCATTCACTCTTACAGTAAAGAAGTATGTAAGTGCTATAACACTTGACAAGGAGAAGCTCACTCTGTATGTGGGTGAACGAGGAACTGTTAAGCAGACCGTACTTCCAGAAGATGCAAATGACAGAAATGTTATATGGCAGTCAAGTGATCCGGGTGTTGCAACAGTATCAAACGGAACAATAACAGGTGTTAAAGCCGGAACAACAAACATAACATGTACAGCTAGAGATGGCAGTGGAGTATCAAAAACATGTGAAGTTACAGTAGTCCAGCAGATATCATCAATAGTATTGGGTGAGAGCACTAAGACTGTGAATGTAGGTGATAAGTTTACCCCGAATGTGACGCTCAATCCGGAGAATGCTTCAAAAACAGAGCTGAAGTGGACAAGCTCGAGTGAAGCAGTAGCATCTGTAGATCAGAATGGAGAGGTAACAGCAAAATCCCGAGGTACAGCGACAATCACATGCGAGGCTGTCGAAGGCATTGAAGGAAGAAAGGCCAAGGCAACTCTCAGACTTACAGTTAACCAGCCGGTTACAGGAATAAAACTTAATCAGACAAAACTGAATCTGTTTGTGGGTAAACAGGGCAGAATAACATCGACTGTAGCTCCTGCTAACGCAAATAACAGAAATGTTGAGTGGACAACTTCTAACAGCAAGGTAGCAACTGTAAACAATGGTACTATCACAGCAGTATCAAAGGGAACAGCAGTTATCACGTGTAAGGCTAAGGATGGAAGCGGCAAGCTTGAAAAGTGTACTGTTACGGTTTCACAGCCTGTAACATCCATCAAGCTCAATGCAACAAACAAGACAATCAAGAAGGGTGCGACATTCACACTCAAGGCGACTGTAGGTCCTGCAGCGGCAAACAATAAGGCTGTTACATGGTCATCATCGAACACCAAGGTGGCAACAGTTTCATCAACAGGAGTTGTCAAGGCTGTTGGAAAGGGTTCGGCAGTTATCACATGTAAATCAAAGGACGGAAGCAATATTACTGCCAAGTGTACAATCAATTCAGTTATTATGGTTTCTTCGATCAAGTTAAACAAGAAGACAGCAACCATAAAGAGAAGGGGAAAGATAACACTCAGGGCAACAGTAGGTCCTGCAACTGCAAACAACAAGGCAGTTACCTGGGTTTCCTCAAATAAGAAGATCGCTACCGTAACAACAAGTGGAACAGTAGTAGGTAAGAAGAAGGGCCGTGTGGTAATTAAATGTAAGGCTAAGGATGGCAGTGGTAAGTACGCAAAGTGTACAATCATAGTAAAATAAAAATATAACAACATACAGTTGGGAGATATGATCTTAACCGTCAGGCCTGCAAAACAGGTCTGACGGTTTTTTACGTATATTGTTCTTTGCTGTTCTTTATTTTTATTTAACGTTAAAAAATGTTGTAAGCAAATAGCAATTGTGATAAACTATTAGAAAAATTGATTTCATTTACATGGAGGCATTTATAGATATGAAGAAGCTTATTTTAGTTACATCACCACCAGCATGTGGAAAGACATTTATTTCAAAGCAGGTTGCAAAGGCACTTCACAATTGTGTATACCTTGACAAGGATACACTTATCGTGCTTTCAAAGCAGATATTTGTAGTTGCCGGACAGGAGTACAACCGTTCATCAGACTTCTTCCAGAAGGAGATCAGAGATTACGAGTATTACTGTGTGTTGGATCTTGCATTTGAGGCATTGGATTACAATGATACAGTTCTCATCAATGCTCCGTTCACAGAGGAGATCAGAGATGATGAGTATCTTGACAATCTTCGCGCTAAGCTTGCAGAGAAAGATGCAGAGCTCTTCGTTATCTGGGTAAATACAAGAAAAGATGTATGTCATGAGAGAATGATCAAGAGAGCTTCAGACAGAGATACATGGAAGCTTGAGCACTGGGATGAGTACATCAACAGCCAGAACTTCAATCCGCCTACAAACATCAAGGATCTCTTCATATTCGAGAACTCATCAGAGGAGGAATATGAGGATTCGATCAAGAAGGTTGTCAAGGCTGTAAGAGGTTAATTGGCACATACAATAAAATATTTATGACAGGAGTAGAGAATATGGCAACAATCAGAAGTTTTAGAGCCTATAGACCGAGACCAGATGTTGCAGGCAGAGTAGCTGCCTTGCCATACGATGTGTATAACCGTCAGGAAGCAGAGATAGAGGTCAAGCGCGAACCATTATCATTTTTGAAAGTGGACAGAGCAGAGACATCCTTTGGACCAGATGTGGATACATATGCTCCATGTGTATATGATAAGGCTGGTCAGCTGCTTCAGGGCATGATAGATGATGGAACATATATCATGGAGCGCAGACCAGTCTATTATATTTATGAGCTTATCATGGATGGCCGGCATCAGACAGGACTCGTGGCATGTTCTTCTATAGATGACTATATGAATGGAGTCATCAAGAAGCATGAGAATACCAGAGAGGACAAGGAGATAGACAGAATAAAGCATGTCGAGGCATGCGGAGCGCAGACGGGACCTATATTCCTTGCGTACAGAGCGATAGATAAGGTTGACGAGATCATCGATAGAGTGAAGAAGGGCGATAAGCTGTATGGCTTCACATCACCTGACGGGATCACTCACAACGTATGGATAATAGATGGCCAGGAAGATATAGACACCATCAGAGCTGCATTTGAAGGAGTGGATGATATCTATATAGCGGATGGACACCACAGGGCGGCATCGGCCGTCAAGGCGGGAATCCATATGAGAGAGAAAAATCCGGGATATACCGGGGATGAGGAATTCAATTATTTCCTCTCTGTACTTTTCCCTCATGACCAGCTCATGATCATGCCGTACAACAGAGTGGTAAAAGATCTCAACGGACATGACAAGCAGGAATTCATGGACGAAGTATCAAAGATATTTGATGTGACAGCCAGTGATGTTCCGATGGAGCCACAGGTCAAAGGACAGGTGGGAATGTACATGGATGGAAGCTGGTACAGACTGGATGTAAGAGAAGGCGTTGTTCCGGATGATGTTGTGGGCAGACTTGACGTATCGGTACTTCAGGACAATGTGCTTGCACCGATACTTGGTATACAGGATCCTAGAACTGATCAGAGGATCATGTTCGTTGGTGGAATCAGAGGACTTGCAGAGCTTGAACGTCTGGTGGATGGAGGAATGGCGGTTGCATTCTCGATGTATCCGACATCCATCACTGAGTTGTTCGATATTGCAGATGCGGGACTTCTCATGCCTCCAAAGTCAACGTGGTTTGAGCCAAAGCTCAGAAGCGGAATATTTATACACAAGATAGACTAACATTAGGAGAAGGGGTTTTATGGAGATATTTGTATTGAAATCAGATGAGGTTGCAGCGATAACAAGGGGTACGCATGGCAACCCTCATCATATTCTTGGTATGCACCAGTGTCTTAATGACTGCTATGTAAATGCATACCTTCCGAGGGCTACGGCTGCGTTTGTTCTCAGGATAAATGAAGAAACGGGCGAGCCGATATTTAAATATCCTATGACCGAGATAGGTTCACAGGGATTTTTTACAGTGAAGATCGAGGATAGCGGGGCATTTGCATATAAGCTCATAACAGAAGGCGAGCAGGCGGCTGAATTCTATGATCCGTATTCATTCGGATACAGCGTGGATCCGGTCAATGTCATGAAGGTGGTAAATGGAGACGATGGAATATTGTCGGATTTCCATGTAAAGGATCTGTTTGGAGCAAGACAGATCACGCTCGATGGTGTACAGGGTGTATCGTTCTGCATGAATATGCCGGGGGCAACCAGGGTCAGTGTGGTCGGAGATTTCAACGGATGGGATGGACGCGTGAATCCTATGAGAAGGATTGACTACACTGATATGTTTGAGCTGTTCATTCCGGGCGATCTCATGAATACCAGATACAAATTCGAGGCATTATACAGAGATGGAAATACAGATATATTTGCAGACCCTTACGCTGAGGTTTATGAGGTGGCACCGGGAAATGCGTCGGTACTTGCAAAGCTTGAGTATAGCTGGTCAGACTCTTCATATATGAAGAAGAGAGGCAGTGTATCTGCCCCGGTAAATATATATGAGGTCCACATGCCGACATGGAAGAGAAACTCAGATGGATATCCTCTTAACTATCTCGAATTTGGCAAAGAGGCTGCCATGTACGTGAAGAATATGGGATACAACTACATACAGTTTATGCCACTTATGGAATATAGAGATGACAATGGCTGGGGCTATGATACCGTGGGAATGTTCGCTCCGACATCGAGATTTGGAACACCTACGGAGTTCATGGCTATGGTCGACCATTTCCACAGCAAGGGAATAGGCGTTATCATGGATATGGTATCTGTGAGGGATGTGGATTGCATCGCATATTGGATAGACACATATCATCTGGACGGAGTAAGGCTGGAGGACGAGGAACTTATCAGAGCATTGAGAACAACCCTCGGCACTGCAGGCGATGCTGTCATGACAGATCTCAGGTGGAATAATGAAGCTGTGTCCAGAGTGACAGATTTCATGATGATACCTCCAGTGAACAGAGGAAGCTTTACGGATTATACATGTGGTATACCATTTGACGAGAATGATGATACCGTATGGGCGCTCAGCCATGATGAGGTTGCATATGAGCGTGGAAGTTACGCATCCAAGATGTCGGGTGGCTATGAGGACAAGTATGCTGATCTCAGACTTCTGTTTGGTCTCACCATGTCACTACCGGGAAGAAAGCTGACGTTTATGGGACAGGAATTAGGCGGATTTGCCGGGTTTGACGGAAGAACCCAGATCGACTGGTCGATTCTTGAGTTCGATGCAAACAGCTATTTTCAGAAATATATAAAGGAACTCAACAAATTATACGATACAAAGAATGCTCTGTGCGGTGATGGCAGGGACCTTGCCGGCAGTGCACTTGATATACAGGAGAAGGGACAGGTAATATCATTTGTAAGACATGGTTTGGATGTCGCAGATGATGTGTATATTGTCTGCAACTTCGGACTTAAAAATGTGACAGGATATAAGCTTCCGGTTGAGACGGATGGAAAGTACAGAGAGATCTTCTCAAGTGATAACCTGAAATATGGAGGCGAGGGCAACAATAACAAAGGATATGAGACTGCTGCGGATGGCGTGATAGAAGTGAGTGCTCCTGCACTGTCATTTGCAGTGTTTGCCCATGTAAAATAGGAGGAATAGACATTTATGCTATTGATTGGTGATCTGTATAACATGGCGGCTGATACTGCGACCACAGAGAGTGTGGTCGGGGATGCGGTGAAGGAGGCCACGGATCAGGTAAGTATCGTAGGGCAGTATATCCAGAAGCTTACAGACTGGTGTATGTCCAAGCTTGGCAGTATAGTTGTGGCTGTCATATTTATGGTCGTCTGCTTCAAGCTGGTGAAGTTGCTGCTCAGGATACTCAGGAAGAGTTTTGAGAGGTCAAAGCTGGATCCAAGCGTTGCTGGTTTTTTCATATCTGCGGTCAAGATTGTTCTGAATGTGTTGATCGTGCTCACTGCGGCGAGCATTGTGGGATTTCAGATCACTTCATTTATAACTATACTAGGCACAGCGGGCGTTACCCTTGGACTTGCACTCCAGGGAAGTCTGTCAAATCTTGCGGGCGGGCTGCTGATACTCATACTGAAGCCATTCAGGGTCGGAGATTATATAGTGGAGAACAATACCCACTGCGAAGGAACAGTCGTGTCCATAGACATATTCTATACAAGGCTGATAACTTTCGACAACAAATCAGTCGTCATACCGAATGGCAACATATCCAACACATCCCTTGTGAATGTGACAGAGCATGATATGAGGAGGGTGGATATACCATTTTCTGTTGCGTATGATTCTGATATGGAGAAGGTCAAGAGGGTTACCATTGAGACCATTAAGGATGTGGATGGTTATCTTCCGGATGAGCAGATTCTGTTCTATATAGATGAATTTGCAGACAGTGGGATCAATATGTATGTGAAGTTCTATGCGACGATAGAGAAGTTCTTTGATGCCAAGTGGGATGCCATGTGGAAGCTGAAAAAGGCATTTGACGAGAATGACATAGAGATTCCATTTAATCAGATGGATGTACACATGAAATAAATACTCAATAATCCACATATGATGTCTGATTTCTTGCAAAAATAAAAGCAATCGAGTATAATCATGTGGATGTAGATATCAAAGACCGTGTATTTAGTATACATGGTCTTAATATAAATTTGTTTAAGGAGTGATTGATATGACAAAGATTGATATTATCTCAGGCTTCCTTGGAGCTGGCAAGACAACGTTGATCAAGAAACTTATTGAGCAGGCATTTAAGGGAGAGAAGCTGGTTCTTATAGAGAACGAGTTTGGTGAGATAGGAATCGATGGCGGTTTCCTGAAGGATGCCGGCGTTCAGATCACAGAGATGAACTCAGGTTGTATCTGTTGTTCACTGGTCGGAGATTTCGGTACTGCACTTAAGCAGGTTATCACAGATTACACACCTGACAGGATCATCATTGAGCCGTCAGGAGTTGGCAAGCTGTCTGACGTTATCAAGGCAGTAAAGGATGTATCAGGAGATCTTGATGTAGAGCTCGACAGCTACACAACAGTTGCCGATGTGTCAAAGGTTAAGATTTATATGAAGAACTTTGGCGAGTTCTTCAACAACCAGATCGAAAGTGCTAACACTATCATCTTGAGCAGAACACAGACTACTACACAGGACAAGATAGAGAAGGCTGTAGCCATGATCAGAGAGAAGAACGATCATGCAACCATCATTACAACTCCATGGGAAGAGATCGATGGAGCAGCCATCAGAGAGGCTATGCAGAACTACAAGTCTCTTGAGGAGACAATGATGGATGAGGCTAAGAAGGGACATGATCATGACCACGACCACGGCGATGAGTGCACATGTGGCTGTCACGACCATGAGCATCATCACGACCATGATGACGACCATGAGCATCATCACGACCACGATGAGCACGAGCATCACCACGATCACGAGCATCACCACGACCACGATGACCACGATGACCACGATCATCATCATGATCACGACCATGGCGATGAGTGTACATGTGGCTGCCATGACCATGATCACCACCATCATCATGCAGATGAGGTATTTACAAGTTGGGGCAAGGAGACACCACACAAGTACAATGAGGACAAACTCAGAGAGATCCTTGACACTCTGGCTGACACAGAGAAGTACGGTGTTATCCTCAGAGCAAAGGGTATCGTACCTAGCGATGCAGGTGAGTGGCTGTACTTTGATCTTGTACCAGGCGAGTTTGAGGTCAGAAAGGGCAAGGCTGACATCACTGGTAAGCTTTGCGTAATAGGAAGCAAGCTTAAGGAGGACGACCTTGCAGAACTGTTCGAGGTTTAAGCAGGTTGTTCTATGATAAGGAGTTAATATGATGGGACGTCAGAATAAAGAGATACCTGTATATGTGTTCATGGGATTCCTTGAGAGCGGTAAGACAACATTTGCCAAGGAGACCCTGATGGACAGAGGCTTTACAGGTGGAGCCAAGACACTTCTTCTCGTCTGTGAGGACGGAGAGGAGGAGTATGATCTTGAGGCTCTGAAGAAGGCTAATATATATACAGAGTTCATAGAGGAAGATCAGCTCACCACAGACCATCTCCTTGACCTTCAGGACAAATACAATCCGGAACAGGTCATGATCGAGTACAATGGTATGTGGAAGCTCGATAAGATATTTGAGATAAGGGTTCCAAAGGGATGGACGGTTGTCCAGGTTATCTCATTTGTGAATGCGGAGACATACGATGTGTACTCACAGAACATGAAGGCAACCATGGTTGAGCAGTTCAACAGTGCGGACATGGTCATCTTCAACAGATGTGATGAGAATTCCAAGATCCCTGAGTGGAGAAGATCCATCAAGGCGGTGAACAGAAGAGCGCAGATCATCTTTGAGATGAAAGATGGCTCCATTGCACCTGAGACAAATGAACCTGAGGATCTGCCATACGATGTGAGCGCAGATGTGATAGAACTGCCGGATGACGATTTCGGTATCTGGTATGTGGATGCATCTGACATGAAAGAGAGATACGACGGCAAGAAGATCCACTTCAAGGCCATGGTATTTAGACCAAAGCAGTACGGCAGCAATGCATTTGTTCCTGGAAGATTCGCCATGACATGTTGTGTTGAGGATATCCAGTTTGTCGGATTCAAGTGCTATTATCAGGGTGCTAAGAATCTTGTGGACAGACAGTGGGTTGATGTCACAGCCAAGATAGGCTACGAGTATTACCCAGATTTTGAAGGTGAAGGACCTGTTCTCACAGCAGAGAAGGTCACACTCACAAGTGCACCTGATGAAGAGGTAGTATATTTCAGTTAAGAGTTGAGCAGCTCCCTGAATACATGATATTTGATGTATCCGGGGAGCTTTTTTTGCGCGGACGGGGAATGCCGGAAGAGCTTTGACGTGTCCTTACGAAAGTGTAAGTTGCGTTATTTACCGGCAGAATTTATTATAAGTTTAGTGTAAAAAATAAAGTCAAATTGGAAGGAAAGACTTATGATCAGATCGGCGAAACTTGCGTGTGGCGGTGCGGTTGCACTTATGCTGCTTGGAGGTATGATCTGTCCAGCTATGGCGGAAACGAACACAGATAGTGCATATGGACGGGTTGAACAGAGGATAATTGAAAATAACCCTGATTTTGATATACAGCTAAAGTATGGACTCAATGGATATGCGGTAAATGACAGAGGCAGTGTTATCAGGCTGGATATTGTGTGCGACACAGATTTTGCGGGAAATGTGTCTGTACAGACGAGCTATTCCGAAGGCTTTGGCACGAAGAATATGACATATGCCAGAGATGTGGAATTAAAGGCAGGAGAAAATACAGAGCTGGAATTCTGTGTCGATAATATGGGCTCCGGTATAGCAAAGGTTGAGATCAAGGACAGTGACGGAGAGCTGGTGTACTCAGAGCGGGATTCACTGAGTATAGAGGGCAATGATATGGTAGTTGCGGTGGGCGTGATGAGTGACAGACAGGATGCCATGTCTTATATAGAGGATGTCTCCATGGACAATGTGTATGATAATGCAAAGGTAGAGACTGTTGCATTATCACCCTCAGACATTCCTGAGTCCGAGGAGGGACTGGAGGCTATAGAGTACCTGTTGGTGGATGATTATGATCTGTCGGGATTGTTAGAGAAGCAGAGTGCTGCCATAAAACAATGGGTGTACAGTGGTGGAGCTATGATACTGGCCAAGTCGTCAGATGAAAATGAACTCAGCAGCTTTGACGGCGATTTTGTCTCCGCTGTGAATGACACACAGAAGGTACATGAGCTGGACGGCTCAGATGGGTACTATCTGAATATGGGATATGGCAGGATCGTGGTGCTCCCGTATTCGCTTGCACAGACGGATGAGAAGGATAAGACTGCCCAGGCGCAGGCTGCTCTGGAGGCAGGCTTTACGGATATGACACAGAACTGGATCGATGGAGGCTGGTATTATGGTGGCACATATTATGGATATGATGTGGCAAATGCAGCCAACAAGAGAAGCACCCCGTCACCTGTTGTCATTATGCTCGTGCTGATCATATATATCATTGTGTGTGGTCCTGTGGCGTACATCGTCCTCAGCAGGCTCAAAAAGAAGGAGCTCATATGGGGAGTTATCCCGGTATGTGCAATTATCGGTACAGGTGCCATATATATGGTAAGCCTCAAGTACAGAGTTACAAAGCCTATCGGACTTACATTTGTGGCTGCGGATATAAGCGGTGATACCAAGCGGGAGGATGCATATTCATATATAATAGGCGGCAGATCAGGCCAATACAAGATAGACATCAACAGCAAATATTCCAACATCGAGATGGATGATTCCATGGAATCCAGCTTTTATGACAATCTCAATGCGGTAAAAAATGATGGAAAAGATGGCGTTACACTGAATTATTACAGCAATCGTTCATTTGGCACTATATCAGCTAATGCAAGCTTTGCTGGAAGCAACGATATTGGAAGAATTCGGAAGAATTTGACATTATATACAGATGGCTTTGAGGGAACATTGACAAATGACACCTCGTACGATGTGGAGAATCTTGTGGTCATGTCCGAGGGATATTATTACGTTGCTGATGTCCTGAGAGCGGGAGATACCATACGGATAAGCAGGAAGAATACCCACAAATTTGACGGCGGCTCCATACTTGACGGAATGAGATCATATTACACGAAGAAGTATGGTGAGGATTATTTCGGAGATGATGAATCGTCGGCGGAATGGTCCAGAAATTATTACATGCAGCTCCGGCTTGCCCAGTACAGTAGACTCGCTGCAGATGACGGCGTTGTGGCTGTGTGGGGAACCATACAGCGGGATCCGGATATGATGAGTGATGCCAATACGGAAAATTATGGCAGTTATATGGTATACGACATAGATACCCTAAAATATGAGGATGTGGATGGAGTTTATTATTACAGCATTTATGACAGGGATGAGAATGGAATCGGCGGATCAGATTATGGTGATGACGATCTGTTGATGTATTCTGAAACCGTGGACGTTAACATCAGATTTGGCAAGAATGATGATATAACGGAACTGATATACGATAAGACTCAGACGGGAAGCGGCAAGAACAAGGTCGTAGTGCAGATGCTCAACAGAGAGACCGGCGAATATGACACGGTATTTGCCGATGGACAGACGATCATAAAGGGGCAGGAACTTGACAAATATATGTCGGACGGATGCCTGGCTATGAGATTTATATCTCCTCAGCAGGGAGATTATTATGTGGACAGTTATCTTCCACATATCAGTGCGAGGGGAGGTGTCCGGTAATGGTTGATATAGAAGAACTCACCAAGAGATATGGAAAGTTTGTTGCGCTCGATCATATGAACCTTCATATTGATAAGGGCGAGATATTCGGATTTGTCGGACCAAATGGTGCCGGTAAGACGACAACCATGAGGATCATGTGCGGACTCCTTAAAGCCACATCGGGAAAGGTCACCATAGACGGTGTAGACGCACTTGGCAGACCTGCGGATGTGAAACGGAAGATAGGATATGTTCCTGACTTTTTCGGTGTGTACGACAATCTGAAGGTCATGGAGTACATGGATTTTTATGGCTCCATGTACGGCATGAGCAAGCGGGAAGTGGAGAATGTCGCAGATAAATATCTGGAGCTTGTCGCCCTTCAGGATAAAAAGGACGAGTTCGTCGACAGCCTTTCAAGAGGTATGAAGCAGAGACTCTGTGTAGCAAGAGCGCTCATACATGATCCCGAGCTTCTGGTGCTCGATGAGCCGAGTTCGGGTCTGGATCCAAGGTCAAGACATGATATGAAGAATATACTGCGTGATCTGAAGGAGATGGGCAAGACCATTGTGATAAGCTCGCATATTCTGCCGGAGCTTTCAGAGATGTGTACGAGTATAGGTGTCATAGACCACGGAAAGATAGTGGCCAGCGGAAGCGTGGATGAGATTGTAAATGGTGATAAGAACATGCCTCCTGTAAGGATAAAGGGATATATGTTGGGACTTGATGCGGAGGCCTCAGCCAACAGGATATCTGTCATTGTGAAGGAAAGATTCAATGTGGATCGCATAAGTATACAAGATGGAGAAATTCTTGTCTATTATTCAGGCACGAGGGAGTCTGACGCCGAGCTTCTCAGAAGTCTTGTGGACAACGGTGTGCACGTTCATCAGTTTTTCAGGGAGAAGGAAGATCTGGAATCCCTGTTCCTTAAGATTACGGGAGGTGAGAATCGTGGCGCGAAGAACAATTATTAATCCCATATTGAAGAAGGATATTCTGGTAAATGCGAGAAGTGCCAGAATGGTCGTGACGATAACACTCATCAACTGCCTGTTTGCGCTGGTTGTCGGAATGCTCTTCATGACGAGCAGAGGCTCAGCATATCAGGTATATTATTCAAATATTGCACAGATGTTTCCTGTGCTTGCGGTGTGTGAGCTGTGCATAATAGGACTCATAGTTCCGATAATCACATCCACCTCGATATCCGGTGAGAGGGAGAGACAGACGCTTGAGATCATGCTGACGACTCCGGTAAGACCTATATCGATAGTTGCCGGAAAGCTCCTGTCGGCAGTTGCCACCACGGCAATGTATGTCATAGCAACTCTTCCGTTTATGGCGGTTGCATTCATAGTTGGAGGAATGGGCTGGGACGAACTGTTCAAATACCTTGGAATGGTTCTCTTTATAGATATATACGTTGGTAGTATCGGAATATTTTACTCCTGCGTGAAGAGAACTTCTGTGTCGGCGGCCATATCAACCATAGTGACTATAGCGGCTGTTGTGTTTTTATCATATGCGATAGGAAAAGTTTTTGAATCCATGATGTATATGTCGGACGGTTCAAGAAGCAGTTATGCTGCTTATATGATGGGAAAGGCAGTGTGCTATGCAGTCAATCCTGCCATATGGATAGCAGAAAATTTCATCAGATTGCTCAAGGATGAATCTGTGGTGGAAACCATGACGGGATACGGTAAATACACGAATTTCGTGGTGGATCATATGGCCGTGATCTCAGTGTGTGTGAATCTCGCAGCATCATTTGTGCTGCTTAAGGTGGCTTCGGTGAAGCTGGTTAAGGGCAGCAGAAAAAGGAAAAAGTCAAGGATATGATATTCCAAACAGGTATACAAAATGGAGTTTGACTTGTGTTTGATTATGGGATATCCTTTTTAGTGTAATATGTGCTCCGATGGAGAGGCTGCTCGGCAGAGCGGGAAGGAGCACTTGCTTATGTATAGTAAAGTATTAAGTGGACTTGTACAGGGAATCGACGGGACGCTCATATCAGTGGAGACGGATATACACGATGGGCTTCCCGTTATGAATATGGTCGGATACCTGTCCTCCTGCGTGAAGGAAGCAGGAGAACGGGTCCGGACTGCACTGCGCAATTCTGGTTTCAACATTCCTCCGAAGAGAATAACGATCAATCTCTTTCCGGCGGATATCAGAAAGGAAGGCACTGCCTTCGATCTGCCCATCGCAGCGGGTATGCTGGCGTCCATGGGCGTTATTCCAACAGACAATATAAAGAACATACTTATCCTTGGAGAGCTGGGGCTTGACGGACATGTGAATACGGTGAGCGGTGTGCTGTCCATAGTTCACTCTGCGTACAGCGAAGGTGTGAGGAGCTGTATAGTGCCGGCGGGGAATTCCAGGGAGGCCGCCATTATACGTGGGATGACTGTTATACCGGTCACAAGTATAGGAGAGCTGGTCGATCACTTGAGTGGTATACAGACCATAGAGCCTGAATATGTTGATGTAGAAGCCATGCTGGATACGTCAGGGGATGAAGCTGAAGTGGATTTCTCTGAGGTAATGGGGCATGAAGCCCTTAAACGTGGAGTGGAGATAGCCGCGGCGGGAATGCACAACATACTCATGACAGGCCCCGCCGGGGCAGGCAAATCCATGATAGCCAGACGTATCCCAACGATACTTCCGAGACTCAGCCTTGAGGAGAGTATAGAGATAACGAAGGTGTACAGTGTGGCGGGGCTTCTGGATGAATCCTGTCATATAATAAACCGCCGTCCATTCCGGGCACCTCATCATACGATATCCCTGCATGCCCTGTCCGGCGGCGGGCATAATCCGAGACCAGGAGAGATAAGTCTTGCACACGGTGGTGTGCTGTTTCTCGATGAGCTGCCGGAGTTTAACCGGAACGTGCTCGAGGTCATGAGACAGCCCCTTGAGGACGGTGAGGTCAGTATATCAAGGCTTGGTGGAATATACAGATTTCCTGCGGACTTCATGCTGGTTGCGGCGAGAAATCCATGCCCCTGCGGACAGTACCCGGATATGAACAGGTGTACATGCACGGTCAGGCAGATCAGGAATTATAATGCCAGGATAAGCAAGCCTCTGCTTGACAGGATAGATATAAATGTGGATGTTAGGAAGGTGGACTGCAGACAGTTATTTGGTGGCCGGACAGGGAAGAATTCAGCAGAAATGAGGGAGAGTGTGCTGAGGGCCCAGAGGATACAGAGTGAAAGGTTCAGCGGTGAAAATATACGGTTCAATTCCCAGATGGATTCGGCATTATGCAGTAAATATGTAGTGCTTGACGGCGAGGCAAAGAATTTCATGGAGGATTGTTTTGCCGATATGGATATGACTGCGAGAGGAGCATACAGGGTACTCAAGATAGCCAGGACTATTGCGGATCTCGATGGAGATCCTGAGGTCGGGATAAAACACCTGAGAGAAGCGGTGTTCTTCAGAAATGCGGACATTCAGGGAGGTGTGTGACATGACGGAGGAATTACTTTATCTCTGGTTTGGGATGATAAGCAGGATGACTCACACTGTGAAGATGAACGTTGCCATGAAATACGGAGGTATAAGAGGACTGTGGAACACTTCTGAGGAACAGCTTCGGGATGAACTCACACAGGCTCAGGCTGACGAATTCCTTGAACACAGGGATGCCGGGAAAGTTGTGGCATATGCAGAGGAGCTTCGAAGAAATGACATTACATATATTTATCCGGGACATAAGCTGTATCCCGGGAAGCTGTATGATATACCGGATCCCCCAATGCTTCTGTTTGCAGCAGGGGATGTGGATGTGCTGGCGGATCTGGACCCTGCGGTTGCGGTGGTAGGGGCAAGAAAGGCCTCTGTGTACGGAAGGGAAGCTGCCGACAGGCTGTCGGGGGAGCTTGCAGCATCAGGGGTTACTATAGTCAGTGGAATGGCACTGGGAATAGATGGCGCTGCGCACAGAGCTGCCATGAAGGCCGGAGGAAAGACTGTGGCTGTGCTCGGAAGTGGTATAAATGTTCCGTATCCGAGGGAGAACTATGATATATATCACGACATAAGAAATGGCGGCGGAGTAGTGCTGTCGGAATGTGGGCTTGACATAAGACCGGATGCTTTCAGATTCCCGTACAGGAACAGGATAATCAGTGGACTTTCGTCCGGTGTGCTCATCGTTGAGGCGAGGGAAAAAAGCGGTTCTCTGATCACTGCGGACCAGGCGCTGGAGCAGGGGCGGGAAGTGTATGCTGTTCCCGGGAGGATCACGGATTCGGGCAGCAGAGGCTGTAACGGACTTATCAGAATGGGGGCGGTGTGTGTCACACAGGTGGAGGATATACTTGATGAAATGGGCATAAACCGAGCTGAATCAAAGGCATTTAACAAAAATTTACTTGCGCCTGCAGAGAAAAAAGTGTATAGTTGTGTACGTTTGGAATCAAGGCATATAGATGATATATGCTTCGAGACTGGGATTTCAGTGTCTGAGGTGACTCAGATATTGTATGAATTAGAACAGAAAAGATTGATAAAACAGTTGGTAAGAAATTATTATGTCAGAGCCTGACCATGAAAATGAACACTGCCGGAAGATGCTCTGGGATGATAAGAATTACAGGAAACCTACAGAAAGGACAGATAGCTATGGCAAAAAATCTTGTTATTGTTGAGTCTCCAGCTAAAGCTAAGACAATAAAAAAGTTTCTTGGATCAAACTATGAGGTGATTGCTTCGAATGGCCATGTGAGAGATCTGCCAAAGAGTCAGATGGGAATAGACGTTGATAATGATTTCGAGCCCAAATATATCACTATAAGGGGTAAAGGTGATATCCTTGCCGCTCTGAGAAAAGCGGTTAAGAAGGCCGACAAGATCTATCTCGCAACTGACCCGGACCGTGAGGGAGAGGCTATATCCTATCATTTGATGAAAGCACTTAAGCTGGAGAATAAGGATTACAAGAGAATTACGTTCAATGAGATTACAAAGAATGCGGTAAAGAATTCTATAAAGCAGGCAAGGGACATAGACATGAACCTTGTGGATGCCCAGCAGGCGAGACGAGTGCTCGACAGACTTGTTGGTTACAAGATCAGCCCGGTTCTCTGGGCAAAGATCAAGAGAGGTCTTTCTGCCGGACGTGTACAGTCTGTTGCACTCAAGCTCGTGTGTGACAGGGAGAAGGAGATAAATGATTTTATCCCGCAGGAATACTGGACACTGGACGCGAATCTGACCGGCGGCAAGCTCAAGAAGCCTATCACGTTCAAGTTTACCGGAGATGGTAAGAATAAGGAAGAGATATCAGGCAGAGCGGCACTCGATGAGATACTCAGCGGTCTTCAAGATGGAGAGTACGTTGTAAAGTCCATAAAAGAGAGTGAGAGAAACAAGAAGGCACCGCTGCCATTTACAACAAGTACACTGCAGCAGGAGGCTTCATCGAAGCTCAATTTTGCGACATCCAAGACGATGAGGATCGCACAGCAGCTCTATGAGGGAGTTGATATCAAGGGCCGTGGAACGATAGGTCTCATAACATACCTGAGAACAGATTCCACTAGAATATCAGAGGAAGCAGTTGCTGCTGCTGACAAATATATAACGGACAATTTCGGTGATATATATATTGGCGATTCAAATGGACGCGCCAAGACAGACAAGAAGATACAGGATGCTCATGAGGCTATCAGACCTACAGATGTGACTCTGTCACCGGTCATGGTAAAGGAACAGCTCTCAAGGGATCAGTTCAGACTTTATCAGCTCATATATAATCGTTTCCTTGCAAGCCAGATGGCGGGGGCGGTATATTCTGTCAAGAGTGTAAAGGTAAGCTGCGGCGATGCGACATTCCAGACATCCGCATCAAAGATAGCATTTGACGGATTCCTTGCTGTATACAATCTGGACAATGACAGAGGAGAGACAGTTGCGGGAATCAACAATCTTGCTGAGGGCGATGTGCTGGAGCTTGACGGCTTTGAGGAGAAACAGCATTTTACACAGCCGCCTGCAAGATATACAGAGGCATTGCTTGTCAAGACATTGGAGGAGCTTGGAATTGGAAGACCAAGTACCTATGCTCCAACCATATCGACCATACTTGCGAGAAGATATATAACGAAGGAACAGAAGAAGTTATATGTGACAGCCATAGGTGATGCGGTTAACCAGAGCATGGAGCAGGCGTTCCCGGTTATCATAGATGTGAATTTCACGGCTAACATGGAGTCCCTTCTCGATAAGATAGGAGAGGGAACCGTGGACTGGAAAGTGGTTGTCCGCAATTTCTATCCGGATCTCGACGAGGCGGTGAAGAAGGCGGAGGCAGAACTTGAGTCCATCAAGATAGAGGATGAGGTGTCCGAGGAAGTGTGTGACGTGTGCGGACGAAACATGGTCATCAAGTATGGTCCTCACGGCAAATTCCTGGCGTGTCCTGGATTCCCTGAGTGCAGATTTACAAAGCCGTTCTACGAGAAGATAGGTGTTACCTGTCCTAAGTGTGGCGGAGACGTGGTCATCAAGACGACGAGAAAGGGCAGAAGATACTATGGATGTATCAATGCACCTGAGTGTGATTTCATGTCATGGGCAATGCCAAGCAATGAGAAATGTCCTGAATGTGGAAAGTACATGATAGTAAAGGGCAATAAGCTGGTATGTTCAGATCAGGAGTGTGGTTATACCTGCAACAACAAGGCGGCGGAGACTGCTGATAAATAATTAAGATATAAGATATGTGACAGACAGATTCCTAATTGGAGACAATTAGTGAATTTGTCTGTTTTTTTGTTGAATTGTAGAAAAATTAAAAGAAGTGTATGGTTGTCATAATTATTAAAATTGTGTCGAAAAAAAGACTGACCACTATATGTTGTGGCTGAAAAATCCAGTAAAATCAACACTTTCTTAAATCTTTGTTTTTAGGACAACTTTACATAAAATATGGTTGTTATGTTAATCTTGTTGTGGTAGAATCACAAATAGTCATAATATTTCGAGCAAAAGATACTTTTTGTTACATAAAAAAATGGAGGATAACTTATGAGTGTACAATTGTTAGATAAAACACGAAAAATCAACAAGTTATTGCACAATAACAATTCACATAAGGTTGTTTTTAATGACATTTGTGATGTGCTCAGCGACATTCTTGCTTCAAACGTGATGGTAATAAGCAAGAAGGGCAAGATACTCGGACTCAAGAACAGAGAGGATATTCCGGAGATCCATGAGCTCATTGAGGGTAAGGTAGGAAGTCTCATAGACAACATGCTCAACGAGCGTCTTCTTCTCGTCCTGTCCACTAAGGAGAATGTTAATCTGACGACACTTGGATTTGATGGAAAGGATATAGACAAGTATCATGGTCTGCTCCTTCCTATTGATATAGCAGGAGAGAGACTTGGAACTCTGTTTCTGTACAGACTTCAGACTGAGTACGATATAGATGACATCATTCTTGGCGAATATGGAACCACCGTTGTGGGACTTGAGATGATGCGGGCGCTCAATGAGGAGAATGCTGAGGAGAACCGCAAGCTGGCCATAGTGAGATCAGCGATCAACACTCTGTCGTTTTCAGAGCTGCAGGCGATCAAACACATTTTTTCCGAGCTTGACGGCGAAGAGGGAATACTGGTGGCAAGCAAGGTCGCAGACAGGGTAGGCATAACAAGATCGGTTATAGTGAATGCACTCAGAAAGTTTGAGAGCGCAGGTGTTATCGAGGCGAGATCATCGGGAATGAAGGGCACGTACATAAAAGTGCTGAATGATGTGGTGTTTGATGAACTGAAGAATGCCTGAGAACAGAATTATAAATACATCGAAAAGGAGAGACGTATATGATACCGGCAATAGTGACATTGATAGTAGGTGTAGCGATAGTGATAGTAAGCTTTTTCTTCACTGACGGTCCAAAAGAGAATACAGAGAATTCTGTGATGGATGAGAGCAGGGAGAATCTGGAGAAGAAGCTTGATGAGTATTGTGACAGCCTTGTAGAGAAGAAGAAGAATGAGCTGAAGAAACAGGGCGAAGCTGTGAAATCAGACATGAAAAAGGGCCTTGATGAGGTCAGGGAGTCATCGAAAAAAGAGCTTGCTGAGATGAGAGAGAGTTCAAAGAAGGAAATGAGTGAGCTCATGGACAGCACAAGGAAGGAGCTGGATGAGTTCAGAGCCGGCACAGTCAAGGCAAATGAGACAGCCCAGGCTGATACCCAGAAGAAGATAGATGATGCAGTCAAGGCATACGAGGAGGGTATAGAGGCTGCAAAGAAGAAGATGCAGACAGAGCTTGAGGCTTGTGAGAAACAGTTGTCAGAGAAGGCCAAGAAGCAGATGATAGATTACATCAACCAGAGCCTTAAGGATGCATACGAGGCATATGATCCGGATGATACCAGCGAGAAAGAGCCTGTGACATACGATGAGCCTGAGACTGTAGATACTTCCGAGTCAGAGCCTGCGGAGGCAGATAACGGATCAGAGAAGACTGAGCCGGATGTAGAGAAAGCTCAGTCAGAAAATGATTCTCAGGCAGCAGATAAGACAGAGACAGCAGATGGAGCTGAGACTAAAGCTGATGCTGAAGCAGAAGCAGAAGATGACGTAAAGACATACGGTATCGCTGACAATGATAAGTCGGAGACATCCGAGGGTGAAGCGCAGAAAGAGAATACCGAGTCAGAGAGCAGCACTGAGGCTGCTGCAGATGCAGAGGCTGCCGAGAAAGCAGTCAGTGTGGAGGATGCACCGGTAACAGACAGTGCATTTACAGTGGTAGAGGCTGAAAATCCTGAGAAGGCAGCCGCAGCGATCGCTGAGAATAACAATGCTGCCAGATCTAGAAACAATCGTTCAAAGAAGAGAAAAAAGAAGAAAGCCGCTCAGAACAAGGTTGTTGATATATGGGATGAAGGCACAGATGTAGAGTCACAGGTTGCAGATCTGCACAAGAAGGGACTCAGCATCATGGAGATCGCAAACAAACTTGGAATAGGAGTTGGAGAGGCTAAGGTTATGATAGACAAGATCAATGAGGCTGACAAATAGTAATCAGTCCGGGAGGTAAGCTATGTATAAAAAAAGTTATTTCAGAGGCCTTGGTACAGGGCTGGTGATAGGAGCACTTACCATGACTGTTGCGTTTAATTTTGGAAATGCCGGAAAAACTGATTCAGGTCAGGGCAAGACGGCGGTCGTAAGTCAGCAGCAGGATAAGAGCACAGAGGATTCTTCCACAGAGACGACAACAGAGAAGAAGACTGAGGATAAGACGACAGAAAAGACAACGACACAGAAAGTAACCACGGAAAAGAATGCCAATGCTGATAAGACTACAACAGAGACAGGCAAGTCAGAAAATGGCAAGAGCGATGCAGAGAGCGGCAGCGGAAGCAACAGTGGTACTACCGGAAGTTCCGACAAGTCAAATGAAACCGGCACAACAGATAACAACGGAGGCCTTTCTGATAAGACAGAGAGAGTTCCATCTGCCAAGGACAACGGCTATACAGAGGATAAGAATTCGCAGACCGGTTCAGGAAGCAGCACAAATAAGACTACCGAGGCGGCGACAGAGGCTGTGAAAGCGAGTGCCATCAAGTATGACAATGGCGGCGGAGAGATCACATTTGGATCTGGAACATCTGCATACGAGATATGTCAGTTGCTTGGACAGATAGGCATCAGGGATGCAGATGAGTATTACGACTGGCTTCTCAGATCGGGATATTCTGAGAGTCTTGTACCTGGAACATACACATTTACCGGAAATGAGACAAACGGCGGAATAGTGTGGATCCTTTTAGGTCATCAGTAAATAAAAATATATAAAACACAAGAAAAAAGTGCTTGAATGCACTTTTTTTTTGTGTTACAATGTCGCTTGCGTGAGTGCGCATAACAAATATACATGCTGGTTGATAGTTGGCGTGGTGCCTGTGCTCGGGTGGTCCAAAGAGTTGATGCCGGCAGAAGATTTTAACCATGGAGGTAGAAAAAATGAGCGTTATTTCAATGAAGCAGTTATTAGAGGCAGGTGTACATTTCGGACACCAGACAAGAAGATGGAACCCTAAGATGAAGCCATACATCTACACAGAGCGTAATGGTATCTACATCATCGATCTTCAGAAGTCAGTAGGAATGGTTGACGATGCTTACAATGCAATCGGTGATTGTGTTGCAAACGGTGGAACAATCCTTTTCGTTGGTACAAAGAAGCAGGCTCAGGACTCAATCAAGAGCGAGGCAGAGCGTTGCGGTATGTACTATGTAAATGAGAGATGGCTTGGAGGTATGCTTACAAACTTCAAGACAATCCAGACAAGAATCGCTACTCTTAAGAAGTACGAGGAGATGGAGCAGGACGGTACATTTGACGTTCTTCCTAAGAAGGAAGTTATCCAGATCAAGAAGGAGATGGAGAAGCTCGAGAAGAATCTTGGCGGTATCAAGAACATGAAGAGAATCCCAGACATGATCTTCGTTGTTGATCCTAAGAAGGAGAGAATATGTATCCAGGAGGCTCAGTCACTTGGAATTAAGCTTGTTGGTATCGCTGATACAAACTGTGATCCAGAGGAGCTTGATTATGTAATCCCTGGTAACGACGACGCTATCAGAGCTGTAAAGCTTATCGTTTCAAAGATGGCAGACGCTGTTATCGAGGCTCAGCAGGGTGTTGATGCTGATTCAGTAGATGAGGCAGAGGCTGAGGAGGCTGCAGAGGAGTAATCTGTAGTTGATATTGATCATCATTGATTATAATTAATAAATGATTATAAAAGGTAACGGGGTAATATAAAAAGTATTATCCCGTGACTTTTAAAGAGACATATACAGGCTGAAAAAGCTTTAATAAAACGACATAACCATTATTATGATATGTCAATATTTAAATTTGGAGGTAAAATAAGATGGCAATCACAGCAGCTCAGGTTAAAGAGTTAAGAGAGCTCACAGGTGCCGGTATGATGGATTGCAAGAAGGCACTTGCAGAGACTGATGGTAATATGGAAGCAGCAGTAGATGTACTTCGTAAGAGCGGTGCAGTTAAGGCTGAGAAGAAGGCAAGCAGAATCGCAGCAGAGGGTATCTGCCGTGCAGCAGTTAATGGTACAACAGGTGTTGTTGTAGAGGTTAACTCAGAGACAGACTTCGTTGCTAAGAACGAGATATTCCAGACATTTGTTCAGCAGATCGCTGATCAGGCACTTGCTTCATCACTTGTTGGTGGCAAGGATGGCGAGGATGTTGAGGCACTTCTCGGAGAGAATGGTCTTAAGGAAGCCCTTGTTGACAAGACAGCAACAATCGGAGAGAAGTTATCATTCCGTAGATTCCAGAAGCTTTCAGGCGATGTAGTAGTTGACTACTTACACGGCAATGGAAGAATCGGTGTTATCGTAGCTGGTAACGGCGCAAGCGATGACGCTGCTAAGGAAGCACTCAAGAACGTAGCTATGCAGATCGCAGCTATGAACCCACAGTACATCAGCAGAGCTGATATCTCAGCAGACGCTATGGCTAAGCTTAAGGAGATCACAGTTGACAGTGCACTTAATGCACCTGATACACTTCCAAAGCCAATCCTTAACAAGCTTATCGCAAAGGCTGTTGACGGCGTATGGAGCGCAGAGGATGTAGCTATCTACGAAGAGAAGAAGAGCAACATGAACTTCTTATTCAACTTCCTTTCAAAGGAGGCAAAGGCACAGCTTGCAGAGCTTGCTATCGCTGATAAGGATGTTATCGTTGCAGATAAGATCTTCAATGGCCTTGTTGAGGGACGTATCTCAAAGCAGGTTAAGGAGATCAGCCTTCTTGATCAGGTATACGTTAAGGCTGAGGATGGCAAGCAGACAGTTGCCAAGTACCTTGAGTCAGTTAACAAGGATCTCAAGATCGCCAGCTTCGTTCGTTTCGAGGTTGGAGAGGGAATGGAGAAGAAGAACGAGGACTTCGCAGCCGAGGTTGCTAAGCAGATG
>ULXE01009986.1_pt1 | contig 24353 bp, 21 predicted proteins | sample 1961001 | NCBI WGS metagenome assembly ULXE01 (sample SAMEA4835831, study PRJEB28245) | human gut metagenome | biome: gut microbiome; material: fecal sample | place: Denmark | collected 2008
GGGTCCAGGCAGATACCCTGAATGATGGCCTGTGTGTTCAGTCCTTTTACTTCCGCATACGTATCCAGCTCATTGAAGTAGCTTACTCGCAGTGCCAGGTAAGTATTGGCAAATAGTTTCACCGCTTCTGCCTCTTTCAGTCCCATAAACAGCGTGTCGATGTCTGGCTTCAAGGCCCCTTCCTGCAACAGTGCCGCAAATTCGTGCGCCTTTTCCTCCAGGTGTTCCCCGGCAATCGCCTGAATCGCCGCGTTCTCCTCGTCACGTCCGTTAATCAGTTTCGGGAAGCCCACGATGATACGGCTGGGGTAGAGGTTGTCATACAGCGCCTTGCTCTCGCGCAAGAACTCTGGCGAGAATAGCAGGTTGAATTTCTTTCCCGCAAGGGCAGGAGTGGAGCGGAATTTCTCTGCATACTTCACGTACAGGCTGCGGCAGTAACCCACCGGAATGGTACTTTTAATCACCATTACCGCATCCGGGTTCACTTCCAGTACCAGGTCAATCACCTCTTCCACGTGCGACGTATCGAAATAATTCTTCACCGGGTCGTAGTTGGTAGGAGCGGAAATCACCACGAAGTCCGCATTCCGGTAAGCTGAAGCCCCGTCCAGTGTAGCGGTCAGGTTCAGTTCCTTCTCTGCTAAATACTTTTCGATGTACTCATCCTGAATCGGGCTGATGCGGTGATTGATTTTTTCTATCTTTTCAGGAATTACGTCTACAGCCGTCACCTGATGATGCTGTGATAGCAAGGTAGCAATGGATAGCCCCACATAGCCCGTGCCGGCTACTGCTATGGTGTAATTTTTCATGTGGTCCTATTTTCTTAAATAGCTATTAGACTTTGTATTTATCAATTAAATATTTCTTTATTTTTTCAGGTTTATATTCGAATTGTTTTTTTATCTCAAAGATTTTGGCATCGACTAACATTCTGTACCAGAATCCTTGTAGTATATGCCATATGAAACCCTCTTTTCCATCAAGAAATCCGCCTTTAAGGATGTATCTCAAAAAGAAATTGATAAATGGTCTCACGAATAGGGGAGCCTTGATGTATTTGATTTTTAGCCAACGCTTCCGTTGTTCTTCTGTACCGAAGAATTTAGGTACAACCTCTTGGGCTTTTGCATCCAAACCATATTCCATCATCAGCATGTCCACCATTTCGCGAGTCGCATATCCGTTATGCTTATCCGTCCACCAAGTCAGATCATTCAAGTTGGCGTCCACTTGGTTTCCTTCTTCTATGGAAATGGTGGTTCCGTCAAATATCCGGATGTGTTCATCCATCCATCGGTTTTCACAGTCTCCATGACCTTTACGGAAAATTTTGAGATGGTAGGAAGGATACCAGCCTCCATGTAATAATGGCTTTCCCATAAAGTCAATCCGTTTTCTTACATACACTCCATTTACCTCTGTTGGACAATTGCTTAGTGCATTTTTTACAGCTGTACCGATGTTCCCTTCCAAAAATTCATCTGCGTCAATACGCCATATCCATTCCGACTGAATGGGGCATTGATACACTCCGTAATTGAACTGAGTGGCATAGTTTTTCCAAGGATTTTTGTAGATCTTTGCTCCTAGTTCCTCCGCTATTTCGCATGTCCGGTCTGTACTTAAAGAATCAATTACAAAAACTTCATTACAAATTCCTTTTAGTGAATTGATGCAACGTGCTATATGCTTTTCCTCGTTTTTGGTGAGGATGATGGCGGCTATTGAATTATTATTCATTTGTTATAATTCTTTTTTTTATAAACTTTGCAGGATTCCCAGCCCAAACTTCATTCTCATTCATATCTTTGGTTAATACACTACCTGCCCCAAGTAGGCAATTGTCAGCGATAGTTAATCCTGGCAATATTATAGCTTTTGCACCAATGAAGACATTATTACCAATATTTGCTATGCCTATAACAAGAGGTAATCTTTCATCATTAAAATCATGGGTTCCATTACATACATACGTATATTGAGCTAAAGTGGTTTTATTCCCAATATGAACTGGACCTAGATTATATATTTCACTTCTGCTCCCTAAGGCGGATTTATCACCAATTGATAATAACCATGGGGCATAAATTCTACAAGTCGGAGCAATATATGGAGAACCAAATATTTTACACCCAAATAATTTAAGTAAGAATACATGCCATCTGTAAAAAGGTTTTGGCAGCCATCTTACAAATAAATTCCAAATGCATTCCCATACTCTGATTAAGACAGCTTCTTTTAAACTCCAAGGTGAAGAATATGCATCTTTTTGATTTGGATTTTTATAAAATAATTTCTGTGGCATGTATAAGTTTTAATTTATTAATTTCTTAAAAATATCCAAGTATTGGTTTGCTATATTTTCATTACTGAAATTTCTTGAGATTGTATATCCATTAATGGATAATTTATGATATAAATCTTTTGAGCTGATAATTTTGTAAATTAATTGTGATAATTCTTTCTCTGGATGTTCTTGTCTATGGTTGAATATCATACCGGTTTGATTATCCTTTATAAAATCTTTAAAGCAATCCAAGTTTGAAACAATAGTGGGAAGACCTATACCCATAGCTTCAAGAGGAGAAACTCCGAATGTTTCTCCTGTTTCTGCTACAGAAGGGTAACAAAAAATATCTCCTTTTCGCATTATATTAGCCAAATCTAAAGGTGAATATATGGGATCTATCCAATTTATTTTGAAATCTACGGCTAAATCATTAAGATATTTTACATATTCAGGTCCGCTTCCACCTTTAGCAATAGTTTTCGCTCCAATAAGATTTAAATTTACTTTTATTCCATCTTTATTTAAAATATTTACTGCTTTTACAAGAATATCAAGTCCTTTCTCCTTGTTAATTCTTCCTGTATATATAATCGTAGGCTCTGCATTACAAAATTTTTCTGTGGTCATATTAAAAACCTCAGTATTAATAGGATTATTAACAATATAGTATTTCCCTTTTAGACTTGGAGTTTGTTGCATTGCAATGTTATAAACAGCAAGTGAAACACAAGATAGGATATCCACGTTCTTATATAAAGAAAGCTGTTTTTTCGGCATCCTTGCGATATTATATAATGCATGTTTTAATTTATTTCTAAATAAAGGATATAATACAGGACTCCATATAGAATTAAGTATAACTATATCGCTTTTAGGCGTTTTTTTTAAGGCTTTATAAGAATATATAAAATCCAAAATCAAATTATAAATCTTATTTTTTTTAGGAGTATATCCTTTAATATAAAGGAATTTATCATTGTCCATTTGTTGTCTTGAGAATCTTTTTGAGATAAAATGTACCTCGTTATTTTTCTCAAATTCTTTCCCGAGTTCGAACCACAATTTTTCTACAGCTCCTGTTGAGTATGGGGGTAAAGACATAAAAGGGCCTGTAATAATTGATATTCTCATGATTAATAATTATAAATAAAAAAGAATACTTGTCTTTTTGATAAATATTGATGATTCCTTGTAAGAATCTACTCTTATATTGTATTAGAATGTTATTTAATTAATGATAGAGTCTATAGGGGAATTGTTTGATTTTTAATGGAAATAAGATAGTTCAAGAATGTTTTTCTTATTCGCGTATTTGATTTTAATATGTGGATATTCATCTTTATAGATTTGCTAATATAATTATTTATATTTAGTTGCATAAATATGGATGATATATTTTTTTGATTAAGTATTTAATTATGTAAATGTTGCAAATGTGAATGGAATATAAGTATTTATATCACCTAAATTTATTGGATAAAAATTCCAATGATTAATATTGCATGGTTAAAAAATTTACTTTACGATTGATTTATATAATTCAAACAGTTTACTTGCAACAACGTGACTTGAGAATTTTTCTTTAACTAACTTAGCTCCAATAAGTCCCATTTGTTTGCGTTGATCAGGGCTTGTTGAAATAAAATCTAATATTGCATTAACTAAATTGTCAATATTTCTATCTATCCACCATCCACATTGGTAGTCTTCAATGAGTTTCCATGGTGCCCCTTTGGTTGTAATCACTGGAGTCCCACATAAATATGATTCAGCAATGACTATACCAAAGTTTTCATTAAGTGTAGGTAAAATAAAAACATCAGCATTTTTATAAGCTTCCCATTTACTATCGCCAAATAAGGGTCCTGTTATATCTACTATTTTTTCAATTCCATAATTTTTTGTCATTATGTTTAAATCGCTTATTGTATAGTCTGCTTCTATACCAGCTATAATAACTTTCCATCCATAAAGTTTATCTTTTATCTGAGCTATGGCTTGCATTAGTAAATCTATACCTTTATTTTTTCGATATAGGGCCAGGAATAAAATTATTTTATTTTCTTTCCATGTTTTTTTGCATTCAATTCCATTAATATTGATGCCATTGGGCACTATTGTAATGCTTTTATTATAACCTAATGTAAGTAAATTGTTCCTCTCATTATCTGAGGTTGCAATTAAACAATCACATTTTTGTATGCTATGTTTTTGATATAGTAATAATGCAGGAAGTTTTTTTGTCCAATAGTTTTTTTTTATATCCCAAGGTTCTAACATCCCATGTGGAGATAGAACTACAGGATAGCCTTTTCTTTTTGCCCAAAATATAGTTAAAGAGCATTGTAGCATCCAACATCCGTTAATGTGAATAATATCAGGTTTTATTTCATCCAATAAGTTACAGAATTGTTTTTTCATTCTTATTAGATGTTTGATGTTGCCTTCTATGTAATGAATGCTACAATTTTCTAATTTATGTTCATCTTTATTTGGATGACAAACTATATGTAATTCTACAATTTTCCCTAAGTCTAATGAAAGTAATTGTAGATAAGCACTAACACCACCACCGGATTTCCCTATAGAAGGGATATAATGTAATACTTTCATTTTTCTAGATGTCTAATAAAATAATTAGCTACTATATTTCCCTTTATATTGTTGGATGCCCATTCAATTCTTTTATTTATTTCATTTCTTATTTGTTCTCTTTTTATAATACATTCTTTTAATATTTCTGATAAATTATTTGGGTTGTTATTTGTAAAAATGGACCCGCATAGGAGATTACTTTTTTTTATAATATATTTTGCCCCACAATGATCTGAGCATATTGCATAAAGGCCAAGGGTTATTGCTTCATTTATAACAGCTCCCCATCCATCATGAAGCGATGGTAAACATAAAATATCATATTGAACCATATAATCAGATATCGTATTTATTGGTTTAGTCCCATAAAATAATATATTTATTTGGGGAATTAATGTGGCCATTTGTTCTAATTCCTTTCGGGTTTCGCCATCACCTATAATCCCTAATTCTATTTCTTGTTGTTCTGATTCATTTAATAAGCTTAGAGCTTTAAAGATTAATTGCACATTCTTTCTGTATGAGAGTGAACCGACGAATAAGATTTTCAGTTTGGAGTTTTCATTATTAGGTTTAATAGTATCTTTTCTTTCTTTCCATTCTGTACAATACATAAATGGTATTACATCCCATTTCCTTGACCAGAATTTATAATATGGTATAAATTCATCACCCATTAAAAAGACTTTATCAATATGCTTGACAAATCTCCAATCTTTTATTGCAAATCTAAGAGCATGTTGCCATAGCGGATGATTATATAGATATGGAGGTTCTGTTATAATACTTCTTTTTATGTTAAAAGAAAGAGATAGTTTGAAACATTTTGTTACAAAAGGAAATGATGTTATGCCAGAAAATATCCCCCATGTATTTGTATCATTATATTTATTAAACAGATTGATAATGTAATTGAGAGAGGGATTTACTAGAAAGTTTATGTCATTGTTATTATTATATATCAATGAATCCCATCCCATATTCTTCCTTGTCTCAGTATTCACTTCTGGAACAATTACATATATGTTGTGAACATCATTAATTTTATGTAATTCATTTATATATGGCATTTGGTGTGGAGATATACAATTTTGAAAGAATAATATATTCATAGGACTGAGTTTTTAGATTTTATTTTTTAATAATCTTTTATCGAAAAGTTTATATTTAGAATATACAGATAAATCCAAGTCTGACTCTTTGAGCATACCTTTGCGAAAAGATTCAATAACACTATAATTTAGCCAAAATAAACAACATAATACAGCTCCTACTGTCGTTATATATGCTTCAGTAATTGGTTGTAGGATAAACATAATGCACATACCCGAATACCATGCACTACAATAGGAGTTACTTTTTCTTCGAAGTAAATAAATAAGATTAGGAATCACGATAAAAAACATGCAAATTGCACCAAGTGTACCTGTCTGACTTACTACAGATGCCCATCCCGATCCTGATTCTATCCGTCCTTTTGTGTTTTCTGCTCCTGCATTTCCCCATCCATATTTCATATATCCGAATCCTATGCCATATATTGGGCTCTCTTTATATTCTTTTATTCTAGATTGCCACATATCTTCACGAGAGTTTAGATTTATTTCTTCAATCTGGTTTCCATTTTTTTCCAACATGAATTTAAATTTGTCACCCATGAATGTTGAAACAAGAAATCCTCCAATAATTATTAAAAATAGTGAGATAGTTATTTTTTTTATATTGGTATTTAATTTGTATATGACAAATAAAATAGAAAAAATAGTACACATAAGTCCCATTCTAGATGAGGCCATTGCCATCATGGATATTGCACTAACTAGGCATATAAATAAAACAACTTTACTAAGGGTTGATATTTGTTTAAAGAATTTTATGCTATATGTAATGATAAACATAATAGATATGGCGCCTAATAATCCCATTTCATTATTGGCAGTTGAACCTGTATATAATCCTCTTTCTTCATAAAGAGTTAGGGCTTCGCTCTTTACAAATCCTAGTGTGAAAAATATATAGTTTATGGTGACTAAAATAACGGTTAAAATAGAGAATATATGAAATGCATGTAACCTCATTAAAGCAATTTTCCTTCCATTGACTAAGTTTGAGAATGATAATAATAATAAAATAAAAACTAAATATCTAGAATATATTCTATAATAAGGCGGTATGTCATTTAGTAAAATACTAACTAGGCATATTATTAAATAGAGAAAGTGTACAATACTAATCTTTTTCGCATTAATAATACAATATAAAGCTAATATAAATAACATTGGATAATATAATATATATCCCCATCCTCCCAGTATTCCACTCATATCCATAGCAAAGAATATAAATGCTGGGAGAAATGATATTGATTTCCAATTAGCGTATAAGTAATTAGCTAAGATTTTCATTGAACTGAACTTACAGATTAAAAATATTTAGTCCTCTAGCTTGTAGATGTTGTATAAAAGAGTAAATCCATTTTCTAAAGATCGAATGTGATTTTCCTCTCCAAGATCCAAAACAATAATGCGCACCTATAGTTTCTTTTGTTTTTTTTATTCCTAATTGGTGATTAATAATTAATGGGTGAAATATATTTTTAGGGGTATATTTTAGTTCCGGGTATTTATCTTTATTTTTTAAATAAAAGTCTGTAATTCCTCCAGGGCCAGTACAACTAATAATGCTTTCTTCTTTGACATTAGTTAAATTCATCTTATCGAAAAGATATTTTATATATTCGTACCAGAATTTGTAACCTTTCTCTGAGAAGAAAATACAATTTCCTAAAAAAGGAGTACCGTCTGATTCAAAATGTTCTGCAGGAATAACGCATTTCTCACTTAGCCATTTTTCAGGAATCATTTTGAAGAATTGGTAGTCTGTATCTATATAAATTCCTCCATATAAATATAAATACAAACAGCGAATAATGTCCGCTTTCATGACACCTTTGGAAATACTATTGTATTTGTCGATAAATTCGGGGAAATTCTCTTCTATTATTTTTTGATTTTCCTTGTCTCCATAAATGTGAAACTCCCAGTCTTTAAATATGTCTTTATTTTTTGATAAAATAATCTTTTCATCGTTGTTTAAGATTCCATTTTTTGTTGTGAGATGAATAATTTTTGGTATCATGTTATTGATAGGTTTAAGTTTTTTGTTTTGTATAAAGATTATATTATAGAATAAGTTCTAGAATGATTCAATATTTATAATCAATATCTGTTTTATTTCTAAATAATGTTCTTGAGATTATGGTATTTTAATTTTTAATGCAAAACAAAAATCTGAACATATTAAAATCTGTATTCTGTTTTGTCTTTAAAAATAATATTAGTTTTACCAACGGCCCATGGTATGTATTTATTAAATAGCCAAATAGAAAAGAATAAGAGTCCCCATGTTATTATTATTCTTAGAAGACAATCTGCTATGCTATTTGAAATAAAAACTTGTGTAACTAATTTTAGATGATTATATATTAAAGGGTGTAATGCTAATATGATCAAGGTGTTTTGTCCAATATAAGTTAATGGATTAGTAATTGTGGCTTTAAAGCGAGAGAAAGTAAAGGAAATAGCTATTAGTGTGGTGATGCCGGCAGCAGCTAATATAATTTCATCTATACTCGAATGTAGAAATAGTAAAGAAAAAACCAAACTAAATATTATTGCTAATGTGTTATATATAGTTCTGTTTGTTTTATAGGATTTTAACTTTTTGCTTAATATGTTTCCTATTGCATAATATATTGTTGCTATATCAGGCAGTAAGAATTTAATCATATGTTCATTATTTTGAATTAAATAATGGCCTATAATGGATATAGCAATTACAGTTAAAAAGAATAAAAGTCTGTCCGGAATTAGTTTCCGAAGTATAAAATTCCAAAGTTCACTAATAAATAATACTCTTACAAAATAAAGAGCTGACACACCTGTTAATAAGTCTATCTTGTTTATAGTTACATTTGGTATTGGAGTGTAATATCCCCAAATAAATATTATAGTATTAAGTATAAAGAATGGGAGAATGAGAGTTTTTGATCGTCTTTTTATATATATGTTGAATTTTTTGTATTTATCGTTATTAAAGCATAATCCAGATAATAAATAAAATAATGGCATATGGAATGAATATATCCAATCATAAGTAACTTGTGATATCTTGGATAGTCCCGTATGACCTAATACAACAAGAATCATACCTAGTCCTTTACAGATATCTATCCATTCAATACGGTTATTGATAGAACTCATATACTAGAAATGTAATTTTTTAGTTAAAGATGATATAAAATAATATGTATTCATTGAATGATTAAGAATAAATAACTTAATCTTGTCTTGTAGTTTATTAGATAATTGTAAGTCTTTTAAGGGATAAAATTCACTTTCTTTGATAGCTTTCTGTAAATTCTTTTCTCTCGATAGAGATATGGCCATTTTTGTACAATAAGCAATTCTTGTATTTATATATTGGCGAGCCTTATCACTCTCCATTGAATAATTCTGTTGAAAATTGTATAATGATTTAGCGGCTGTAAAATAACAACGTGCACGCAGATAAGTTTTAGATGATGTGCTATTAGTACCACTTGGCTTAAATCTATATTCATAACATGGACCGGGAAAATATGAAACTCGTTTTGCCATAAAATAAGCTCGAGGAGTAAATTCTTCATCTTCATGATATCTAATTATTTCATTAAACTTGAGCTTGTTTTCAAGCATCCATTCTCTTCTATATAAGGCGGCCCAAGGAACTAATAAGAAAATTTTTTGTGTCAAACAATATGATTGTCCGGTCATTATTTCTTGACTGTTGTTGTATACAGCGCAATATTTTTCATCATCAAATTCATGGCTCAATATAAATCCAAAGGGCATTAAATCTAGTTGATGGGTTGATGCATATGTATACATAGATTGTAGTACATGTGGATGTATCCAATCATCACTATCAAGAAAGAATATATATTCTCCTTGTGCTTCATTTAAACCTGCATTTCTAGCGGCCGGCTGTCCTGAATTACAAGGCATTTGTATTATACGAACTTGTGGATATTGATTAGAAATTTCTTTTACAATGGACATTGAGTTGTCCGGAGTGCAATCGTTAACAACAATAATCTCATATTCTTCCGGAGTTATATCTTGTTCTTTAAGACATGAAATTAAACAACGATGAATATATTTCTCTGTATTATAAACTGGTATTATTATTGATATTTTCATAAAAGTAAATTTATCTATTACCGCATAATTGCGCACATAATCTAGGAAAAATTGACCTTAGTATTTTGTATATAATAAAACATATACAAATATTTCCTAACCCTTCTATAAAATATAATATACAAGGCATTATATTATCTAGAGATGGAGGATATAGTATCTGAGTCGTAATCTTATGTGTGAAATTAATCACAGATGTTTTATATATAGGCATTCCATGGAAGCAATATATAAAAAAAGCTGAGGATGATAGTGATATTATATGTGATTTGTTTATTAAAACATATTTGGACCATCCTATAATTGTAATTAATGACATAATGCTAAGCAATGAACGTTCAAATGTATATGCATAAGTATTATTATTAGTGGTTATTGTAAATAGTATTATAATAAAAATTGAGATTACTAATGTTATCCAACGGAATTTATTGCATAATGTAGAAATATCAATTCCTTTTATAGAACAATAAGCGCCAATACTGAAAAAATATATGCACTGGGCTGATAATCCTGTTATTTGCCAAAACATGCATAGATAAAATCCTGTAATAATAAGTATAAAAAATTTGTCAATAGTTTTAATAGCATACCAAATAATAGGTGATAAGAAACTAATAATGATTAAATCTCTTAAAAACCAAAGTGGAATCAAAAGGGGATATGAAAAAGAATTTGTTGTACCTAATATGCTGACATTGGTAATACCTTCTTCTAGATTCCAGAATGAATGAATAATATAACTTATGTTAAAATAGTTATTAAATTCTTCATATGTTATTTCGCCAATTTTATATCTTATAAATGCTGTTACAAGAACAGAGCATAATGCTAAACTACACCATAGAATGTAAGGAAGAAGAAGTGAATTTATTCGTTTTATAGATTGTTTTTTATAGAATTTCCAAGTAAAAGGATTTTCTAATTTTGCGAAATAAAAATATCCTGATACTAAGAAGAAAAATGGTACGGCAAGGCAAGAAAAAACTCCTTTGATGGTTGTATGTAGAATTTGTGGCCATATTGCTGGAGTTTCTATAAAAGCTGTATGTACAAATACTACCAATGAGCACATTAATACCCTTAGCCAAATTACAGCATTTGAGAATGTTTTATTAATCATTTTAATACTCTTTTTAATAGATATTTGGCATGTAATGGTAATGCTTTAAGGAACACTTTAGGCTCATATACACATTGTTCTATCATCCATTCTGGCGGCAATAAGTCTTGAGTGTTTATGTTTGTACTCATGCCAAACCAACGGTGTGGAGCTATTACAATTTTTTGTGGATGATTATTTAGATATGCACCCCACCAAGAAAAACTACTATTACTGATAATATTATGATGACATGCTGTTTGGATATATAAATCCAAGAGAGGATAGCTGTTTGTTAAGTAATGTACATTGTCGAATTGTTTAAAGTGTGCTTTACACCATTCTATATCGTCACTTGATATTATATAATGTACTTTGTCTCCAAACCATAACATTGCTCTTTCTAAGAATTTTCTTCCTACGAATGGATGCCTATGGGGGAGCTTTAAATAGTCACCTCTCCGCACATTTATACTAACAACTGTATATTGTGATAAAATATCCCCGAATCTTTTTTCTATATCCAATTTTACAGCTATTGGACATGGGTATAGTTGTAATACTTTTTCTCTATTTAGATATTTATAGCTCTGAAAATATCCTTTTATTAATAAATCATGATTTTCCTTATAAGGAATTGGATGAAATATAAAATCAGGTTCTTCATATATTTTAATGTTATCTGGAAGAGACTTTACAATTGGATAGTTTTTAAAGAGCGTATCACGATACATTTCTATACAATTAAGTTGCCAATTCCCTTTACACCAAAGAACAACTTCATCAGTTAGACTCTTTGCTGCTGCTATTTCAAACATGTTATTTCCTAAGCGACCATTAATTTCTACGTAAATCATATTAATGTTTTATTTTTGATTTTAAGTATAAAAGTTTTATACAGTAGTAAGCATTAATTTTTGCAAGTCTAAAGTATAACGTATTGAAATAATTATAACCATATTTACGCCATTGACAATCTATTTCTTTAAAATGTCGCGTATACATTCGACATTCTTTAAATTTAAAATGGGCAAGATACGCCATACGTAACCCTGTCTTGATCTCTAGTCGTAAACATTCTCCGAACCATTGCGGAAGTTCTTTATTATAATTTTTAGCCCAGGCTAAGGTATTTCTTAAGAATAAAAGATGATCTAGGGCTGTTCTTCGTGCAGATTGAGGATTTAATGTGGCTGAACCTTCTCGACGAACATAATGATAAATTGGCTGAGTAATAGCAATCACATTATGTACCATAACATGATATTTCATCATAAATTCCATATCCTCCCCCATTTTGACATTAGTTGAAAATCGTAAATGTAATTGCTCTATTAGACTACGTCGATAGAGTAAGTTGCAAAATCCTAAAGACCCGTAATATGGTAATTTTTTTGTATCTGAATTTATTTTTAGGCTTTTGGCTTCTGGTAATATGATATGGTTTGTGTCCTTATAGTCTACACTAGTTCCAAATAGGATTGCTTGAATATCTTTAAGGTTATAGTTTTGTACTTGTTGAAAGAGTAAGTTCCCATCTACCCAATCATCTGCATCAATAAACATAATCCATTCTCCACCGGCTTTATCTAAACCTATGTTTCTTGCTGTACTTACACCATTATTTTTTTGATGAATTACATGAAAACGATTTTCTATTTTTGCGTATTGGTCGCAGATTTTTCCACTATTATCAAGTGAACCATCGTCGATTAAAATCGCTTCCCAATTTTTAAATTCCCATGAGAGGATAGAATCTAAGCATTTGGGGAGATATTTCTCTACATTATATACTGGTATAATAATTGAAATGTTATTAATCATTTAATGAAGAAAATAAAAAGTTATTCGATATATTTCTGAATTCATTTAAAAGTTTTTCTGGCTTTAAATAATTAATGTCAGCAAGATTAATTGGGGCATCTGACTGTATTAGGCGATTTTGTAAACCTATTGTAGTTAATAATGATTTTGCACGACTGTCTATGCCTTCAGATAAACTTATTGTATAAAAGTTTTTCCTGAAAATTATAGAAAAAGCAGTTCCATGGAATGATGATGTAACTACAAATTTAGCGAATTTTATTAGCTTAATAAAATCTGCGGGTGATGCGTCCTGGATATAATTTTGTTTATTTTTACGATATGTAATGCAGGAACTGATATTTATAACTTTACAATGTAATTGTTGTGATAATTTATTAGCAAACTCTTTGACAGCTCTACTCTCGACCACTTCATAAACTATTATATAATCTCCTTCTATTTGTATAGTGGATTCGTTTGCTAATTTCTCCCAATCGGATGCTTCCAATAACAATGTTGGGTCACAAACCAGTGTTGCTTTTAATGATATATTTTTTTCTAATAAACTTTGAAAGGATGCTTCTCTTAAACTAAGAGCTTTGAATTTTTCCAATTTGTTTTTAAGTAATGTCCAGTCAGATTCTAGAAGATGAGAATTCCCTATGCTAGCAGCATAGGCAATTAACTGAAAGTCGTTATGGTGTGGAAAATCTCCTAAGTAAGTATTGTCAAAATGTCCGTTGTTAAGAGATTTACTCCATACTTGGTCGCTACCAATAATTATAAAGGAGTTGGGTTGTATATGCCCAAATGGAATCGGTTCTAATTTCGTTTGAATAAATGAATTGAATTTTTTATATAATCTAAATCTTTGAGGTAAATTCCTAGGTTCAGTAAATAATCGATGAATTAATAATCTAGGATTTCTAGCTAAGTAATATTTAGTACGAAATCGTTTAAACGGCTTTGTTAAAAATTTAGGTCTATAATCTATTACTTGAACTTGGTAGTTATGGAGTCTTAAAAAGTTTAGTGTTGCATATGTTTGCAGAACAGCTCCATAATTATGGGCACAGTGGAAAGTTAATATATAAACATTTTTTTTTGATATTTTCTCAGGAGTCATTTCTTACTTAATTTATGAATGTAATTAACGATGAATTTTCTTTCTTCTTGTTTAAGTCCTAAAAGCCATGCGGTAATAAATGTAATAATAATAGTAAATACTATATTGATTAAAGGTGGCATTTCTATGGTTTTATTGTAGATTGTATATATACTGATAGATGTGATTGCTGTTATTATTAAGGGAATGCAAACAGTTTTTATGTATTGTTTTATAGATAAGGAGATTTTATACTTTAATATTATTAAACGACTTATAAATATGAGGAATAAAAAAATATAATAGGACCCAAAAGCCATAACAGGATTGTGTGAGATATGTAAAATTAACCATTGGGTAAAAAACGAAAACAAATATATTATAGCTTGCATTAATTGAGTTGATTGCATTTTTCCTGTTGAGTTTATGCTAATGACTAATGGGTTGATGAGACCGTCTAAAAGATTCCCAATTAAAATAATTCTGACAAATTGTGTCGTATATTCTGGAACTTTATTTAGCCATATTCCTAATAAAATATCGGTTGCGATATATATTGGTGCAGAACATATAAACAGAATGAGAAAAGAATAGCGAGATGAATTAAAAATCAGCGTGTGCATATAATTGATATCACCTGATGCATAACTTTTAGTGATTTGTGGATTTAGTGCTGTTTGAAATCCTTGTACGAATCTTGATAAAATGCTTTGCACTTGAAGACTTAAAGCGCGTGCTGCATTAACAGCTGCACCACAGAATATATTTAATAAAAAGTTTAATCCTTGTGTGGATAAAAGCCATGAGAAATGTCCAATAATAATCCAACTGCAATATTTAAATATTGGATTAATATATTGTTTTTTAAAAAGCCATTGAATAGAGGTTTCTGGAAATTTTTTATAACAATATGCTACATTTATAATGGCTCCAATTACATTTACGATAAAAACAAATGTACTATACAATAATAGATGGTCAACTGAAGAATAAGGTATTATAAAAACAATGAGTAATTTTAGGATGACATCTATCATACTGGTGTATGCATAAATGCTCATCTTCTCGTGTGCAATGATTGACGCGCTAAATGGAATTACAGCCAATGATAATATCGTTGAAAGAATGGCATATTGATATACCCAAAAACATACCGTTAATCTATTATTGGGGATATTTAGTTGATAAAATAGAAAAAGGCCGATAGTTTCAAGTAAAATGAAAATAATTCCTCCTATAATTATATGTATGCTAAAAGTTGAACGGAAAGTGTTGCTTAATTCTTTGATTTCCTGTTTACCTAAAGAGAAAGTAAGAAATCTAGATGTAGAACTACTTAATGCTGAACTTATAAATGCGATAAATACAACCACACCACTTACCACATTGTATAATCCAAAATCTACTTCTCCAAGAACTTGAAGAATTATACGAGAGGTATAAATTCCTACTCCCATTGTAATCAACATTCTTATATATAAATATATAGAATTTTTTATGATTACATTACTCTTATTATTCGGCATATAATGTTCAATTAAAATATGATAGAAAATTATATTGTTATCTTAGTTTATCTATTCTTATACATCGTTTCGTAATACTTTTGGTAATCTCCCGAAGTCACATTGTCCATCCATGCCTGGTTATCCAGATACCAGCGAACCGTCTTCTCAATACCTTCTTCAAACTGCAAACTGGGTTCCCAACCTAATTCCCGCTGCAATTTTGTAGAGTCAATGGCATAACGCATATCATGTCCCGGACGGTCGGTAACGTAGGTAATCAAGTCCATGTCTTCTTCTTCCTTACGTCCCAATAGGCGGTCTACGGTTTTAATCACTACTTTGATGATGTCAATGTTCTTCCATTCGTTGAAACCGCCGATGTTGTAAGTCTCGGCAATCTTTCCGTGATGGAAAATGACGTCGATGGCACGGGCATGATCTTCCACATACAACCAGTCGCGTACGTTTTCTCCTTTGCCGTATACAGGCAACGGTTTGCGATGGCGGATATTGTTGATGAACAACGGAATCAGTTTTTCAGGGAACTGATAGGGACCGTAGTTGTTGGAACAGTTGGTTACAATGGTCGGCATGCCGTAAGTGTCGTGGAAGGCACGCACAAAGTGGTCGCTGCTCGCTTTGCTGGCAGAGTAGGGACTATGCGGGTTGTATTTTGTAGTTTCCAGGAAGAACTCTTCTCCGTAGGCCAGATGATGTGTCTCGGATGAAGCGGTTGTAGTGAATGGCGGCTTGATGCCTTCCGGATGTGTCATTTTCAAGGCGCCGTACACTTCATCAGTAGAGATGTGATAGAAGCGTTTGCCTTCGTATTTTTCCGGTAGACTTTCCCAATAGACTTTAGCCGCTTGCAGCAGGCTGAGTGTGCCCATCACGTTGGTACGGGCAAAGGTAAACGGGTCCTTGATGCTGCGGTCTACATGGCTTTCAGCCGCCAAATGGATGATACCGTCTACACGGTATTGCTGCATGATTTCCTGCATCTTCTCGTAGTCGCAGATGTCGGCTTTGATGAAAGTGTAGTTCGGCTGGTTTTCGATGTCCTTCAAATTGGCCAGGTTACCGGCGTAAGTCAGTTTGTCCAAGTTGATAATGTGATACTCGGGATATTTGTTGACGAACAGACGGACTACATGGCTGCCGATGAATCCGGCACCGCCAGTGATTAATATATTGCGTTTGAATTCCATGATTATGCGTTTTTAAGATGATTGATACAGATTTTTAAAGAGTCGGTCCAGTAGGGAATCCGGATGCCGAAAGTTTCTTTGATTTTGGTTTTGTCCAGTACCGAATACGCCGGGCGTTTTACTGGGCTGGGGAACTCGTTGCTGTGGCAGGGCTGGATGTCGCACTGGGTCTGTCCGGCCATTGCGGCAATGGCTTTCGTAAAGTCGTACCAGGAACATACGCCTTCGTTACTGAAATGGTAAATACCTGTTTTGCTGTAACCGCTTGTCGGACATTCTGCTGTGTAGTCCTGCAGGATGGTTTGGATGGCCTTGGCCAAATCGTAGGCATAGGTCGGAGTACCTGCCTGGTCGAATACGACTTTCAACTGGGGCTTGGTGGCCGTCAGGTTCAGCATGGTCTTGACAAAGTTCTTACCATATTCGGAATATAACCAAGCCGTACGAAGAATAACATAATCGCATCCTGTGGCCTGAATGTACTTTTCTCCTTCCAGTTTGGTGCGTCCGTAAGCACCGGTGGGAGTACCTTTCTGGTCTTCCCGGCAAGGGATGTTATATGGGTCTCCTCCAAATACATAGTCAGTGGAGATATGGATAAGCAAGCCGTTGACTTCTTTCATGGCCTCTGCCAAGTTCCGGGGAGCTTCTGCATTCAGTACGCGGCAGAAGGCCTCGTCGGATTCGGCCTTGTCTACGTTGGTGTAGGCAGCACAATTGACGATGCAGTGAATGTCGTGTGCTTTGACAAGCTGTTTTACAGCTTCCAGACTGGTGATGTCCAGCAGGGTGGTTTCCACACCTTCAGACTCTATCACGTCCGTAAAAATAAAATGATAGGGGGTGTCTTGGGCTATGAGTCGCATTTCACGTCCTAATTGTCCATTGGCACCAGTAACTAAAATGTTCATGGGAATTAATATTCAAAAGGACTGTCAAAATCTTTTAGCAATGGGTGCTTGGTATCTTTCTCACTGAGGATGGCATGGCTGGTAGGAATACGCCAGTCAATGCCCAGGGAAGTATCGAGGATGCTGATACCGCCGTCGGCTTCTGGATGGTAAAAATTGTCGCATTTGTACTGGAAGATGGCTTCCGGACTCAGTACAGCAAATCCATGAGCGAATCCTTTCGGGATAAAGAATTGACGGTGATTGTCTTCGGTTAATTCTACGGCTACATGCTGTCCGTAAGTAGGACTGCCTTTGCGGATGTCGACTGCCACATCCAATACGGCTCCTTTGACGCAACGTACCAGCTTGCTCTGTGTGAAAGGAGGCCGCTGGAAATGTAGGCCGCGCATCACGCCGTAGCTGGACTTGCTTTCATTGTCTTGTACAAAATGGATTTCACCGACTTGACGGTTGAAATCTCTTTCGGAATAAGATTCGAAGAAATAACCTCTGTCATCCTTAAACAAGCGCGGCTCAATAATTACCACGCCTTCAATGTTTGTTTGAATCACTTCCATATATAAGCGTTTTAAAATTCCAGATTGCTTTTTCCGGTACGTTCCACTTCGTCAATGACGCTGAGCAGATACTTCCCGTATTCATTTTTCAGCATGGGCTGTGCCAGAATGCGCAACTTGTCAGCAGAAATCCATCCCTGGCGGTAAGCGATGCCTTCCAGACAGGCAATTTTCAGTCCCTGTCGCTTTTCTATGACTTCGATGAAGGTAGAAGCTTCACTCAGGGAGTCGTGAGTTCCGGTATCCAACCAAGCAAAACCACGTCCCAGTGTTTGGACCTTCAGTTCGCCGTCTTCCAGGAAACGTTGGTTCACGGAAGTGATTTCCAGCTCTCCGCGAGCAGAGGGCTTGATGGATTTAGCCACGCTGACCACCTTGTTGGGATAGAAATAGAGTCCGACTACTGCATAGTTGGATTTGGGGTGGGCCGGTTTTTCTTCGATGCTCAGGCAGTTTCCTTCCGCATCAAATTCGGCTACGCCGTAACGTTCGGGGTCGCTGACCCAATAGCCAAAGACGGTAGCTTTTCGGCCTACTTCTGCGGTATGTACAGCTTCACGCAGCATGGCACTCAGGCCGTTGCCGTGGAAAATGTTGTCACCCAATACTAGGCAGACATCATCGTGCCCAATGAATTGTTCCCCAATCAGAAAAGCCTGTGCCAGACCGTCGGGAGAAGGCTGTTCGGCATATTCAAAATGTATTCCGTAGTCGCTTCCGTCTCCTAATAACCGTTTGAATCCCGGTAAATCGTAGGGGGTAGAGATAATCAGAATCTCGCGGATACCCGCCAACATCAACACCGAAATAGGATAATAAATCATCGGTTTGTCGAAGATGGGAAGCATCTGTTTGCTGACTCCCTTGGTGATGGGGTAGAGGCGAGTGCCGCTTCCCCCAGCTAATACAATTCCTTTCATTGGAGTAAATATGTTTGCGTTTAACTAATCAGTTGATTGAAGTCTATTTCAAAGTCTTCTGTTTGATAGGGTACCCGCACATAGTAAAAAAGAAGTTCTGGTACGTTTAGTGGTACATAATAACTTTTGCAGTTTGTTTCTGGCATGTGGTATATCCCATCTCTTTGCAGGTTATAACAGAAATTTGCAGCTGGATCATTTTGTTCTTTCAATCTTAGAATAGCTGCTTCCTGTTCTGGAGTAGGGGCGAAAGATGCAATGATACCTCTCACTTGCCATTCTTCTGCCTGATATGCTTGGAGCAGGCTCATCAAGGAATGAAGCTTCAGACACGAACCGACAATCTGTTCTTTGGCTTTGGTGATTTGTTGGGTGGAATAGGTGCTTTTGAGCTCACAGATATAAATGAACTTTTCCCCAGCTCTTTCGGTCAGAAAAATGCCGTCGCAATCTTTTTTCAGCAATTCCGGTGCGTGAGCTTTTTCAAAAATAGAACTGTCGTCTTTGATGAGAATGTTGGGAAGGACGAAGCCATTTATGCCATGAAGTGTAAGGTGTTGCAGGGTACCGGCCTTTCCGAGGTTGTTACTCTCTTCAAAAGTATAATCGGTACATTGGGACGAAGCGTAAGACCGATAAATCTGATTAAAGTCTTCAATCAACTGTTTCATCAGATTCACACATTTTGTCGTAAATATAAGAGCTGTCTTTCAGCTGATTATGAAGTACGGACTGGAAGGTGTCGAAGGGAATTCCATTCCCTGCTTCCTGGTGGATGATGTGTACTTCGGTTTCGGATGTCCGCTTGAAATAATAGGCGCCGATAAGGCGCTTGTCAAGAGTCAGTTCCGGAAGGTAATGATGTGCATAGCACAATTCCTGATAAGCCTCTGTTGTCAGTTTGTTTTTGAGAATGTCCAAGCGAATCAGGTCGTTGATGCGCCGCAGGAAATAATCGCTGTGGGTGGTAATCTGGAAGCGACAGCCTTGTTGTAGAAGATAAACCAACGTATCAGCTACCCGGATTTGCAGTTCGGGATGAAGATTGGTTTCCGGTTCTTCGAACATGACGGAGTAGTCACCTATCAAACCTTTTTGGAGCATGAGGACAAAAGGAGCCAGCTCTTTAACTGATGCGGCTCCGGCTGTAATTGGAATTTCACCAAATGCTTGTTCGTAGTAAAGATCATTATCTTTGATATTGATTTTTCCTTTTATCAGTGACTGGCTCAGCTGAGAGTAGCGCTTTTCAGCATCCACATTCTTTGGCTGGGCAGCCTTTAAATCAGAAAAATCAGAAATAAACTCTTTATACATGCCTCCTGGTGCTGTCATAAATGCATTCCTTCCAGTGTCGGATAAACTTACCAGACCTCCACGGGAAGGGGGAAGAATAAACGTACTTTCTTGAGGAATATGAAGGCTTGTTTTCAAATAGGTGCCAAAAAGCGCTGTAAAAGGAAGCTTTCCCCATTCTGACGAACGAAATGGAAGACGGAGTGAACTCGTTTCATTCAATGTGATGACATCGGAATAGATTTTTTCTCCGTTCATTTCGACAGTTTCTCTTTTGTATCTGAAGGTGTACGAACTAGGAATCCCCTGAAACTTGATGGAAATCTTCCCTTCGAGGGAGTAATTGCCAAGCATTTCTTTCAGGTAATTGAGGGCAGATGCATTGCACCACTCTTCAAACTGTGACAGGGTAAATTGGTACAATAGTTTTTCTTTTGTTTCTGCTCCTTGGGAGGGTTCTTGTTTTAGAAGTTCATCATAAGAAACCTTAAGGTGATTAAAGAACTCTAGTATGCCATCATAGCATATCACTTTATAAAGATAGTGTACTAACAGGGCAGTGTAACTCTTACCTGTGCCGGATTCTCCACTGAACACTAAGAAAGGTTTTAGTACAATCTGGGAGTTGCGGATGGGGCCCAATGAGTCAATGTACAGTTCTATGGATGTAGTATTGCGTGGTTCCATTATTTTTTAGAGGTAGATGATTTATCATTTCCGTAACCATAGCCGTAGCCATAGCCGTATTTTTTTCCATACCCATAGCGGCCATATTTGCCATACTTGCCATAGCCGTAGTAGGAGCCGGTAGTACGTTTGCTCATGTCGATTCCGTTCAATAGGATGCAAGGATGGGGCAACTTGTTATCTTGTTTCAGCTCATTAATGAGCTTGAACTCGCTCTTGGCGGTATAGTTGGAGCGGCAGACATAGACACTCAAATCGGCTACGCGGGCTACCAGTTGGGTATCGGTCACCATACCGATGGGGGCAGTATCGAGAATGACATAATCGAAATGCTGTTTCAGAATGTCAATCGCTGTATCCAATGATTTGCGGGCTACCAGTTCCGTTGGGTTGGGAGGAATGGTACCACCCGGCAGAATGTAGAGATTCTCGGAGATAGTAGACACTTGGCAGAGACTACGCAGGTCGGTGTGTTCGGGGTCAGCCAAATATTGGGAGATACCGGCTCCACGGTGGGAGATGTGGAACACCTTGTTCAGTCCGGGTTTACGAATATCTAAACCGACTATGATTACTTTTTTGCCCATAAAGGCAAAGCTGCAGGCCAGGTTGCCGGCATTGAAGCTTTTTCCCTCACCGGAAGTGGTGGAGGTGAAAAGGATGACCTTCTGACCTTCCTGCAGCATGTACTGGATATTGGTACGCACCGAGCGGAACACTTCTTCCATCAGCTCGTTACGATTTTCGCGTACCACAATGGCACTTTCGGCTGTTTCCGGAGTAAGCGGAATATCGCCTACGATAGGCAGGTGGGTAATCTTTTCTACATCACCGCGGGTCTGGATTTTAAACTGAAGCAAGCCCCAGAGGAAAATCAGACCTACCGGAAGGCCTAAGCCCAATACAAGGGCAATCATGTAAGTCTGTGAAGGGGTAGGGAAAATTTGACCACCTGCCAAAGGTTCATCGATGACGCGGGCGTTGTTGGCGGTAGAGGCCAGGGTAATATTGTTTTCCTCGCGCTTCTGCAACAGCATCAGGTAGAGGTTGGCCTGGATTTCCTGCTGGCGCGACATACTGAGGTATTCTTTTTCCTGTACGGGGGCATCGCTTACCTTGCCGGCATACTTGCGGGTCTGTGCCTGCAGGGCCTGGCGGTTGATAAGCAAGCCTTTTTCGGCCGTCTGGATGGCGGCCATTACGCTGTTACGCATTACTTCGATGCTGGCGTTTAGGCTCTGCACCGCGGGGTTGTCCTCGTGCGAGGTGCGCAGCAGGCGCTTGCGCTCAATCAGCATCTGGTTGTAGTTCTGAACTACGGTATTCAAGTCGCTGTTGTTCAGCCCGATGTTGGCAGGGATGACTTCATACTGGCTCTTTTCGCTCAGAATATGATTCTTCAGGTGATTTACCAAACTAATCTGTACCTCATTCTCTGCATAGGCACGTTCATAGTTGGCCTGTTCGCCGGCAGCCTGGGTAGCGTCGGCAGCAATATCCACGACACCTGCCCGTTGCTTGAAACTGGCCAGCTGACTTTCGGTAGTACCCAATTCCTTGTTGATGATGCGGATACGCTCGTCAATAAATTCGGCGGTTTTGGCGGCTACTTCGTTCTTGTCGTTATTGCCTTCTTCATTGTAGACTTCTACCAGCTTGTTCAGGAAGTCTATACCACGGGCTACCTGGCTGCCCGTGACGGTAAGTTGGGCTATGGTGGTAGATTTACTACTTGGACTTACTGCCAAGCGGTTACGGCAGGAGGCTGCCGCGGCATTGGGTGATATGACTGTAGCCTGAATTTCTTCGGGTACAGGTTGGAGGGTTTGCAACGTAGAGTCGGCTGCAGAGAAAGTGAATACACCGGCAGGAGTAGAGAATACAGCCGGCAGACTTTCTACCGTCTTTTTCCATTCCTGACCTTCGTGCTCTACCAGCACTTCGTGGAGTTGCTGGTTGCGGAAGAACATCTTGACCTGCGCATAGCCCATACGCTCGGCTTCTTCGGGAGTGACCCATACCTTGACGGGCGACTGCTTGTAAAGCTCGGTATTACGGAACTGACCGGGCACGGAATAGCTGATATAGAGGTCGAGTGCGGTCACTACTTTCTTAATCAGGGTGCGTGAACGCAGGATTTCCAGCTCGTTATCAAAACTCTGGGTGGAAGAGGATACAAAACCTAAATCTTCCAGGTTGGCTCCGTTGGCTCCTCCCTTATTCTCATTCTTAATCAGTACGGACGAACTGACGGTGTAGAGAGGAGTCAGGGTCTTGAGATAGAAAAAGGCACCAATCAGGGATACAGCTACGCAGCCCAGAATCCAGGGCCAATACATCAGGAGTTTGATGAGAAATGCTTTATAATCGAAGCCAGAAGTTTCTTCTTCCAGCAGGTAGTTCTTGGTTTCTTCTGCCATAGGTAAATGTCGTTATTATTTGGAAATTGCAAGTACAAGGGAAGTTACTGAAGTAACTAATCCTAAAATGGTAATCCACATGGAAGCGTTTCCATTGAAAGTATTGGAGCGTACCTTTGCCTTGGTGGGCTTGACATAGACCACGTCGTTCTGTTGCAGGTAGAAGTAGGGTGACTGGGCTATGTTGGCTTCGTTCAGGTTGAGATGGTACACCCGTCGTATGCCCGTGGAGTCCTCGCGGAGCAACTGTACGTCGTCGCGCACCGAAAAGAGGGTCATATCGCCTGCTTGTGCCAGGGCTTCGAAGATGGTCACTTTTTCGGCATCGGTGGTATAAGTCCCGGGATGTCCCACTTCACCCAATACGCTAAATTTGTAGTTGGAGGTACGTACGGTGACGTTGGGCACTTCCTTCAGGTAGGGCTGGAGCTTTTCGCGAATAAGTGCTTCACACTCGCGGTTGGTCAAGCCCATTACTTTGATTGTACCCAATACGGGGAAATCAATACATCCCTGATTATCTACCAAGTAAGCTAATAATTTGGCGCCATCCATTCCGACGCTGGTACTGCTTGTACTTTCCTTGCTTTGTCCGAATTTGCGGTAGAAAGGAGCCGAAGCTTCCGGATCAGTGGTACTTACTACGATCGTAAGCTCGTCCTTGGGCATGATGCGGAAGTCATAGAGCTGTCCTTCAAG
>ULXE01044581.1_pt1 | contig 23749 bp, 16 predicted proteins | sample 1961001 | NCBI WGS metagenome assembly ULXE01 (sample SAMEA4835831, study PRJEB28245) | human gut metagenome | biome: gut microbiome; material: fecal sample | place: Denmark | collected 2008
CTGTCCGCCATGTTCTCTTTCTAATATTCTTCCTCATTAAAGAAATTGTTTTACCCTTATTTTCAAGCATTTGTCTAAATTACATTGTTGTTTAGACAAACAAACCACGCTATCTAAAGCGGTCAAAGGCAAAGGTAGTAATTATTTGGACAAACAAAAATGCATTAATATCAAATTCCATGATCCTTTACCATTTTTATCATGTTCCTAACAGTAGCATTTTCCAAACGAGAATATAACGTTTGAGTAATCAGTTTATTGCTTTTGTTATCTACATGCATTGGATCATTATAAATGTTTCCAAGCAAATAATATATTTCAGGTACATTTATACCTTGTTCATCAGCATAATTTAATTTATTTGGCGTCCCATGTTTTTTTATAAATTCATCTTTGTGAGCCGGATCTGAAAGGCTAGAATATATCCTACCCTCTATAATTTCCCTTAATGCAACACATACAGCAAGCGGATCATATTCATTATTAGCAAGATAATTATCCATCTGCTTATTACAATATTTCTTAAAATTATCAATCCTTCCCCATTCTGCAGGACAAGCACCAATTTTTCCTGACATATCTTGGCTATAATCATTATGATAATGCAACATATACTTAGATATATCATCAGAATTTCCACCAGCCTTTGCTAGTTCCTTCCTTTTCCTAAGCAGTTTTATCATATTATCACTTGCATGCGGTTGTGGCAAAGGACACAAATAATAAACCTTTAAATCTTTAAATGAGTAATGTTGATTATAATAATCTGGGTTGAGATGACTTAGTATAATTGGAAAAATATTCTTGCCAGCACTCTTTAACTGTTCTATTAAATCTGTAATATAAAATTGAGCAGCCATCATATTCGCATCATCAAGATAATCAAAGACCTCATCAATTATTAAAATATTATTATCTTTTGTCATTAGCCCTTTAGCTTTGTACAAATTTGCAATAAATACTATAATATCACGTTCACCATTTGAAATGCGCTGTACATCATTTATCTTTAAAGAATATTTATCTTTTTCTCTGTGAGGTTCTATATTTTTCCATGTATTACGAAGGGTTTTAAATAAGTCTCTACAGGCATTTTCTTGAGCCTTATATTTGGCATACTCAATTCTATCTTCTATCGCTTTATTTTGCCTATAATAAAGTGTTAAAAGACGAATAGCTCTCAACAGCAGCTTAGCATTACGGTCTATAGGATAGCTGCCTTTTATATAATTAATGGCCGTTGATACGACAGGATATTTATTCAAAAGATCAAAATCATCTTGTTCTATCTTATCATGACGTTTATCTATTGTTCCTACATATTCTTTCGATCGTTCAATGAATTCTATTATCTTTCCTATAACTGTATTATTACATTTTAAATCTTTAGCATTCATATTAGCCATAAAAGTATTATCATCCAATAGCTTTTGAATAACCGGATAGTACCCCTTTGGCATTCCCATCAATTCATAGATCTCTTCAAAATCATCTATTAATTGCTTATTTTGTGGAATATGATCTATTAAGACTATTTCAGGAACTGTTATACGGGCTTTACCTGTTGGAATTCCACCATGAAGACTTGGTGATACAGCCTTTAAGCTATTATTAATAACATAAACACCAAATTTTTTAATTATATCATTTTTTGTCTCATCAGCGGTTAATACTTCATTAGGGTTAACAGTTTCAATTACCATACTTGGTTTATTTCCCACATTACCCAAATATGCATCGTCTTCATTTAATTTCATCCTTATCCTATTCAACCACTGAAAAGCAAACGCAAAAGAGGATTTACCAGACCCATTTGGTGCAACTAACAAACTTGGCTTATTGGGTATCATATTTAACTCTATCTTTCTATCACCCAATCCTCTAACATTCTTAATATGTATAGACTTGATATTCATAATTAAATGCTTAAATTATTCCAATATTATATTTTATTTTTCAGACCATTGTAATCCTCTTTCGATTCTGCCACAATTCGCAAACTTTCATCAGTTGAGTTATAAATTTTACACCTTCTATCTTCCAAGAAAATATGAGAAAGAGTATATACTAATGACTCCAAAGTCTGCTGACGAACTTTAGATTTCAATTGGCATTCCCAAATGGTAATACAATGCCAGCCCATTGATGCCAACTGGTGCTGTTCTTCTGCATCTCGTTTTCGATTCCTTTCGATTTTAGCACTCCAAAACTCCACATTCGTTTTTGGAAGAACAAAATACTTACATTCTTTATGTCCATGCCAAAAACAACCGTTAATAAAAATAACAGTCCTATATTTGCGCAAGACCAAATCGGGATGTCCAGGAAGCCGTGGATGATTTAGCCTATACCGAAAGCCACGGCTAAACAAGAATTTTCTTACCAATAATTCCGGTTTTGTATCTTTATTCTTTATCGCGGACATACAGCGATGACGTTGTTCTTTTGTCAGTTTATCCATTTATTTCTCATGAAGCTTTTGTATCATATTTTAATTTTTAGCGACTTATCAAAATATTTACAATCCCTGTTGTGGAATGCGGGATAGGTACCCTCTAAGATATCTACAATAATCTTATTTATTTTTGGATTCTCAATAGCACCAGATTCATATGTTACCTCATTACCATGCAATTTGTCAATCTTCATCTGTATTATTTGATCAGCATCACATACTACAGCAAGATTAGGATTATGAGTAACCATGATTATCTGACGTTTCTTCTTAGCTGCTTTTATAAAGTGGACCAAATACTTGAATACGCTCTCATTGTCAAGGTTTTCTTCTGGCCGGTCTATTATCAAAGGTTTGTCATCCATATCAATAAATAAGTAAAGAAGTAAGAGAAGAGCCCCTCTTTCGCCTGGAGACAATGATGACAACGGTTTACCATTCATTTTCAATTGGAAGAAAGGCATCACATAATCCATTCCATAAATGAAATCATAAAGTTCCTGTTTGCTATGCCCTTTCTTCAGTTGGCTGTCAATCTGCCGTATGCTGTTCTGATTATCACGCTTATCTTTTGATAAATCATCATTGACAATGCAGGCAAAATGTACAAAAGACTCTATTTTATCTTCTTCAACAGACTCGACATTCTCCTTGATTCTCAAAGCCCCTTGTTCCTTTCCATAATATGATCCAGAAGCCTGTTGACTTATAAAATCAAAAAAACGGTCTGCAAAATTTCTTATTGCAAAAGAAGCATCAAATTCTATAGGATAATCTTTCAAATCCTCTTTATACTCTTCAATGAATTTGACAATTGGAGCAAACAGATTGTTATATATGTCAAGGACTTCATGCTTTTTCAACATAAGTTCAGTAACGTACTGTTTTCTTAATTCTTTTTGCTGATCAAGATCCATTTGCAGATTGCGTTCAATGTATTCTATCCGTGCTTGAAGGAATTTGATTGTATCATTTTTGTCTGGTGTTCCTATAATATCCTCTATCATTTTTTCCCACTCTTGCTTATCTTTCAGATATTTCTGATATTCAAGCTCAGGTGCACTCAACTTCTCTTTAGCTACCTCAAGCTGTTCAAGAGTTTTTTTGTATACATAAACTAGACTGCCCTCTTTTGTTTCATTTAATTTTTGCTCAATCTCTGCAAGTTGTTCACTTAATTTGCCTATACTGCTATCTATTAGTTCTTTATTAAATTTTATGGTCAATACATCATCAATATTCAATCCAATTCCTGCATACAAAGGCTTTAGTTCATTTTTTTCTGATTCAATATTCATTGTCAGCCTAATCAACTTGTCTTTGCTGACTGTTATATCTTGAATCAATCGTATTAGCTTTTCTCGTGAATCACGTGCTGATTGTATATTTAATTCAAGTTGCCTACACGCATCTTGCAGTTGTTCAATTTTTAGTTTTGATTGTTGTGCTTCTGGATTATCTTCAATGGAAGGTTTCTGTACCTCCTTTGGTTTTGACGTCTGAGCATTACTCAACTGTTCTTGCTTAAAGGCTAAGTCATTTGCCAATTTCTTTTTGTATTCAGGATCAAGCATTGCTTCTTTGTCAATAATATCCTTATTGATTTTACTTATCATGTCCTGAATTCCTATGCAAGAGGCTGTATTTTCTTTTGTCAGATAGTTTATAATACTGTCAAGGTCATTTTGTCCATAGCGTTTTGCAGGCTCCAAATATTGAAAGATAATTTTCTTCAATTCACTTTCAAATTGATTGTCATCTTCCGTAGTACATAGTGTTTCAAGAAAATTCTGAGGAATATATTTTACTCGTTCAGGTTGTGTGGTATCAGAAGACATATCAAGCGTTTTGATAGTCGAATGAGACTTATCAAACCATTCGATAGAGGCCTCTGTTTGCTTTGAACGGTTATAAGGTTTAGCCATTCTAAATTTTGAAGGCGTTAAAAATGACCAATTCTGTATTGCAGTGTCCGCACACAATGCCACGATATCTGTAAGAGCACTTTTCCCACTACCTTTATTTCCTATTACAGCGACCAAACCCGGATTTAATGGAATATCAATGTTGTCGAACCATTTCTCTGGCATTGTTGCAGTTGAAGTACGGTTTATCTGAAGCCCTTTTATAAACTTATAAGGATTCTTTCTTATACGCTCTAAAATTTCAGGAACATCATAGCTCACTCGTTCAGGTTCTGCCAAAATCTGTTTTAATCCTTCAAATGTCAAATCTGCTTTAATCCAGCATGCTTTAGTGCCAACCTCTTTAACCTCATGCGCATCTGATGTTGTGATTGAAGGTTTCCCAAATGTTTTTAGATAGAAAATGGCCTCCTTGGGGTTTGTAATATCGCAAATATCAATATATCCTTCATTAAAAAGCTCCTCTTTTACTGGTCCTAAAGAATCTTCTATTGACACGTTTTTTTTGGCTTTGCCTTCATGTTTCATTTCCTCATCAATACTATTTGATTTAGAACCGGCATGTACTGTTACTAAGCCGCCATATTTATGTATCAAATGTGCAGCCTCCTTAAAATTCACTTGTACTTGAAACATGCCTGTTTTGAAGTATATCTCATCGTCCTTTGTGTCATCCTTCAAAGTTTCCTTTCCCTTCAAAATCATCTTAGAACGAGTTATTCCTAATGGATTTAGAACATTTTCTGTCAAAAAATCTGCATCAAGTTTAGTCCCATTATATTCATCCGGAAACAAACCAATCATATGAACTGAAGCCTTTCCATACTCAGTACGAAATTCTACCCCTGAAATTACTTTTATCTTCATCGGTTCTGCTAGTGACTTCATTATATCAATATTAGCAACTGTATGATGATCTGTCACTGCAATACACGAAATCTTTTTTGCCGCAGCCTCTTTTAATATTTCTTCGCAGGTACCTTTCCCATCTGAGGCATCAGTATGGATATGAAGATCCCACTTGCGCCATAATGAACCAAATTTACTATTCATATGCTTTTTATCTTAGGTTAATTGTCTAATAATTAAGAATAACACCTATATTCTATCAAAGAATCCCTCGTATTCTTCGTCGATAATCTTCCATTCTCCCATTTTGCGTCCACCTACACGAGCTATTTTGTCTAATTCTTGAAGGCGTTTCAGATATTTCAGAACTTGACGTGTTGATAATCCCATTGAATCAGCCATTTGAACAGTACTGACTTTAGGATTCATAGATATCAGTTTATATATTTGGCGACTTGCTTTTATGAACTCTTTTGTGAACTCCACTGGCCCTTTTGTGAACTCTTTTGTGAACTCCACGGGTCCTTTTACGAACTCAACTTCTTGAAAAGTCTTGTCTGTGGCAGTATTATTGTCATTCTCTTCAAAATTTAAGTTCCATAGAGTCACGTGAAATTCGGAAGCATTGGAGGTAAATTCTGGAGCGTGGTAGTCTGAAAGACGCTCATAACGCCTATATGTGTTTATGATTTTCTTCATTCCGCTACCTCGCCGTTCCATCAGCCCCAACCGGCTGAAGAAATCAGCCAATAACGGATTCCTTCTCTTGGATGGCACAGTAAGAGGATTCAGCTGCTGAATAAGCCTGCCGTCCATCATTCCTCCGGGAGAGTATATTTCAAGCCTGTCATCGTACATGTCAATATGAATCTCACTTCCCATCTGTAAGTAATCACGATGGATGATAGCATTTGCAATCGCTTCCGTCACCGCACGTTCTGGATAATCTGGAAGCTCTTCACGATAGTCGTTCTCCTTCCACCATTTCTTATGAGAGTTATTTCTCACAAAAGACACGGCATCCTGCAGCTGGCCTATCACGCAACCTTCCAGTTCAACATCATCAATCGCTTCTCCCAAACCGCTGGTCATGTCCAGACCGTTCCAACGTGTGCAGAAAATACGGGACTGCCGTACAGGTGATTCATCAGCCAACAACGCTCCGGCATTTGTCAGATTGCCATTTTCATCCACAATGCCCCATGATACGAACTCGCTGTCATCAAACGAACGCTGCAACCGTTTGTAATGGACGGATCTGAGTTTTGAAAAAGCCATATCCTCAAATCTATAATTGGATGGCAAACTATCATAAGTACGTCCGGATCCTTTCAAAACAAGGGCTTTCAGTTGAATACGATCTGCCGTAACCGACTCGTTTCCTACGCGCACAAATGCCAATCGCTGCTTGTCTCCAATGTAGTAATATGGTGTTTCCTGTCCTGGATACACATGCAGCAATATTAGTCTCTTTCCATCAATCTCTTTGTATTCAAGATTGACTACAGGCACTGGATCAAGTTTAGTCTTTATCTCCTCGCTGATTTTCTCAGCATCACCTTCCGCATCGGATAGTCCGACTACTTGGTTATCATCACTGATTCCAAATATCAGTGTACCACCTTCACCATTGGCAAAAGCCGATACACTCTTCAACCAGCTTTTAGGTCGCTTAATCTCAAGCATCTGTTTTTTATCATATGATGTAGCTTCGCCAATAAATGACTTAATATCTGATTCCATAACAAATCCATCTATTAGATAAAAATTTCACTTTCCAATTCTCTGTATACTTGTGTATCCTCAGTTATTAATGGCGTTATAGTATCTCTTAAAAATGAATCTTTTTTATTTCCACATTGCCGTAGAGATAAAATACGTTTTAATTCTGTATAAATTTTCCCACTAGCAGATTTTATATCATCTTCAGGATTTCCACGCCTTTTACTCTCCTCTATCGCCTGTCTTTTTGCCGCAAGACATTCATCTATTTTATTTTCATATCCATATTTCTTGCATAACAAAGCTATGATTTCATCATCAAAAAGGTAGCATTCAATGTGACGTCTTTTCAACACTTTTATACCTTTAGCTTCAAGTTCTGCAACTTCATCATCGCTTTTATCATCTCTATCAACAAACTTGATAATACTTGAATTCTTAAGCACTTCTTTTATAATTTTCATACTTATATTATCATCATTTTCAAGTTCACTGCATGAGCCTATGGATACAAATGATGTATCGGGATATTTAGATGAAAAAATACGCCCATAAACTTGCGCATCAAAATTTTTATAACTTCTCCCTTGAATTGTACCCTCACAAAAAACAACTCTATGAGGAGCTATTAATTTAGCAAAATCACCAAATGTCAACTCCAAGAACTTATTCCAAATGGTTGCATTTATTGTTGAAGGTCTTAATACTACGGGAGTATCAAAATCAATATCTGAGAAATTCAAAAAGCATACTGTACCTGGATTGCTCTGTTCTATTTCTCTAGCCTTATCCAACATTCCTATAGAATGTGTTGATAACCATAATTGTGATCTATCTGGAACCAAATTATACATTTCATTAAGCAATTTGGACTGCAAAGCCGTGTGCATATGAGTTTCCGGCTCATCAATACAATATACTGTATTATTAAAGTATACAGACTTTATTACGATATCTAACAACAAATCAAATGCAGATTTCTCACCCGCAGACAAATTTTTATAATGAAAATTTTCCGAGTTACCTTTTGTAAAATAAAAGCTTCCATTTACTAAAGGATCCCCAATTGAAGTAAGTTGCAAATCATCAAAAACATTATTCAATGATTCTTTTATTTTACCAATTAGTTCTTCCCTTAAATCTTTTACACTTTTATCATCATTCTGATGATTAAAAACACCTGTCAATGTATTAGAAACTAGTCTTTGATAATTCTCAGATACAGTGCGATCCGTATCCATTAGAGTATCATACTTTATCTGTTCTCTAGGATTATTTTGTCTGGACAGATTAGTTGTTGTAAAATTAGGTTCATTTCTATGAGCCGTTCTGAAATAAAACGAACCATGTACCTCATTTTGATTAGCAAAACTACCATCATAAATTGAAATGGTTACTCGATCATTATACCAATAATCAGAGTTTACCATATCTTTATCTGCTTCTTTGATATAATAATCTTTATCTCCACGATTCCTAAACCCATTATATTTATACCAATGATTTAATCCTTCAAAAACAGAAGTTTTACCACATCCATTTGGACCTACTAATACAACCAATTTTGCAGTTTCAGGAATGCCTGTTATCAATAAGTCTGTAAAACGTTTGAATCTATTTAATTTTATCTCTTTAATTTTCATTCTAAAAATATATTTTATATTCTTTGTTCGTATAATTTCAGCATCAAATCATAAGATACCAGCTCTCCTGGTCGCATTTTTGAGTATATATTGACTTTTGAACTACCAAGAGAAATATACGTTGAAAGATTGAGTTTCAAACACATCTGACCATTCGCTGTTGAGAAATATACTTTTTCAACCTTATAATACCCATCAATTGCCCCGGCAAGCATAGGCAAGAAATATTCTATATCCATAATATTAACAGATGTGGGTATCTTCTCCATCGTGTATGTCTTTGACTGATGCATTGAAAAAATATCATAATCAGTATCAGACTTTCTTACAAACCCTGTCAATATGTTCTTAATTTCCGGCTTCGTTTTCCTGTCAAGAGTGCCGACATTATCCACACCTTCAATTTGGAATTCATTATCAAGCATGAAAGGGTTACTAACATAGAAATGAGTATGCAGTGTATCTAATAATTCTTTATTTTGAATAACCTCCTTTCCGACAATTTCAGATTTAATACCAAGTGATTTCCATATACCGCTATCTTCATCTTTCATCAAAGCAAGAACCAAATAATTACTATCAGTCTTCGGGCGATACAGTTTTCCGTTCAAGCGCTGAAAATTATCCTGGATAAACTGATAACAGTCCATACCGTCACGCGGCTGTAAAGTTCTGAATGTGTATAGTCTATTTAGAGTATCTTGAATCTTACTTCTGAATTCCTTACGTACATATTCTCTCCATACAGTTTGAGAACTTTTGTTATTACGACCATACAAGGACACTATATATAAGAAATTCACATCATAATGACACAACAAAAGAGTGTCACGATCAAATAACCTGTTTTCAAACTGGCGATTTAACTGGACACCACCTTCTTGAGACTTCAGTTCCTTATCATCAAACGACAAGAATCTGGCTCCGCCACTTCGTCTATTCGGAATTCTTGCACTAATGAAAAAGTTAGGAATAGGATTATATCCTTCTGTCAACTCATCCCTTAACTGTGGATGACCATCATTCCCATCACCATCCAAAAACAAGTTCATATTCCATTGTATAACATTTCTCGCATAAGTATATTGCTTGTAAACAGACTTTTCACCGAGCAATGTCCTGTCGTTTTTAGAACGTTTATAATATTTACTATCACCTATGTAGTAAGTCTGATCAGCAGGTAAATCAGACTGTTCAATTAGTCCTTGACCTATAAACATATGGTCAACCAACTTTCCGTCCTTCTGTTCAGTCAGTTCCTTAGGTAATTCTTGCTTATCATTACCTCCGACAAGAGTATCAATCATCACTTCAAAAATGTGATCGAAATCTTTGGCAAGCAAAAAGTCTTCAGCCTGTCTATTCATGGATATTTTATACTCCCTATCAAAGAAAGCATAACACAAATCCCATATTCTTAAAGCCTTATCCGAAAAATATTTGTACTTAATCTGTTTCAGCCGTCTGCACCCCAAATTTTTCTTTATGTATGTGTTTTTCAGCTTTTCGGGACTTATAAGCTGGTAATGTATGTTTATTTCAAAAGAAAAGCCGTGTGTCTCACATATATAATTCAATATAGAAAAATAGATGACCAACAGTTCCTCGTCGAAATTAACCATCTTCTTCCTGTTTACCGGCTCAACGTAAACAGGAGTTCCATTCTGAATAAAAGCTTGTGATGACGCAATAGTCTTGCTCCAATTGATTCTGTTATATCCGGAATGTACGTTCTTGGCAATGAACGTGAAATAATCCTGGTTATTTCTGTTGAAGTCTCTAAGTGCTATAATCACATCAAGCAAGGTATTATGCTTTTGCTTTCTGCCTCGGCTTTCTGTCTGATAATCCTTACTCTCAAGTATATTGTCATTATGTGTCTGTTTATATACACTTATAGTTCTATATACCCAAATTGAAAGCGTAGAAAGAAACTCTTTATATTCTTTACAGCCTTCCTCTGTAAATTTCGATTTTATTTTTTCTGATTCAAAATCAATAATCTCTTGAGGGGATGCCCCGAAGATGGTATCATCACCACTTTCTTCATTCTGCTCACCTGTCAAAACGACTTTTGGTAAAAAGAAAATAACATCCTTTGCAACTTTACTATAACAATACCCTACATACCCAAAGGAATATTGGTCTTCTTTTACAGGAATAGACACAACATCTTTGAGCACATCTCTGACTGTCAGATTATCTCTGACTGTATCATTCAGATTATATGGGTAGCCTTCAATAAATAATAACATAATTATAACTCCTGAATATCAATTCCCCATTCCGGTTTGGATTTGATTTTGGAAAGAAAATCTGTAAAACCCTTACGTTTTTTACCATCTCCTACTTGTGTAGATACATGTAAAGATTCACCGTTAGGTAATTTGATTTCTTTGGATCTTCCTTTTGCTTTAGGGTCATCTGAGTTATTTATACGTTGTTCACGATCTTCATCCGTTTCTACTATATGAGGTATTACAAAATTTGCAGACATCCAAATATCTCGTATTTGAGCCGCAGTATCTTGGGCATTATTATTGCAATAAATCTCTACGGCACGCCTTACTAATGTACCTTTTCCCCATGCTTTACCATTTTCGTCTGCGATTTCACCGTTAATAGAATATCTTGTATTATCTTTTTTGTCACTGTCTTCAACCTCGTTTTCATCATCTTCATCTATGTCTTCTTGTACAAGTTCCACTCCAAGATAATTCATCATATCAGCAAGTTTCTGTTTTCCTCCATCACCATATAATTCAGAGAAAGAAACATCATTCGTATCACTAACCTTGAAAATATCTCCCTCACCATCTTTACAGACATCATTCCATAGATAAAAAAGAATCTTATTTAACAACATTTTTTCAGTAATGACTCCATCGCTAGGATTGACAAAATAATCACCAAGCATTTTATCTTCTGAGCTTGTAGCTTCAAAAATACGCTTATTGATTTCCTTCTGGAAAGAAACCCAAGAATATTTATTACTCTGAACATCAATCACCCAATCAGTATTTTTATACTTAATAGGTTCATATTCCCAATCCCAACGTCTCTTGAATGCACTGTCAATAGGAAATAATGATTGATCCGAAGTATTCATAGTAGCATAGATATACAGGTTAGATGGTAAGCACAGCTCTCCATCCTCTATTCCAAGATTGTCTTTGCCAAGCTCCTCCTCCAAAAATACTTTCAAATCCGCATCAGCTTTTATTGTATACTCTGATACACCAGATTCATTTCTATCAAGAAGTTGAAATAAATCTCCAAAAATTTGAGCGCAGTTTCCCCTATTGATTTCTTCTATAATAAGATAAACATTTTCATTAGGTTTCCTATATGCCTGCATATAAGCGTTCAAGAATGCTTGAGGTATGAATTTATATGTAATGATATCTTCACTCAAATCCTTACCATCTTTCAACCTTACAGTTTCTTTTCCAAACAATCCATATAATGGACGTTCATCCCTAGTCGGTTTATATGCCCCAACAAATGTTGAATAATCACTATCTGGATGGAATGTTGTTCTAAATATATTTTCTTTTGATACACCTTCTAATTGTTCCTTTATTTTATGAGACTTTCCTGTTCCAGGAGCGCCATAGTAAATTATTTGATGTGTATTGTCTGGTTCAGAATTATTGAGTTTTAAATCGTCTAATACTTCTTGATATATCACAGTCTTTTTAGGAGAAAGATTAAGAGTTGTTTCAACAATTTTATCATATACATCTAACTCTTCACTCTTGTTGCAACGAAATTCATTATTTTCTAAATATAGAAACGGATGAAGCCCTTCTCTTACAAATGATTTAAAGATTCTAAAAGGACCAACATCTTCTTGTTCATCTTTTGCAATAACACCATCCTCATTGGATATATTATTATAAATTCCAATTTGTTGAAATATAATCTCTTCTCCATTAGCACGTATTTTATATTGGGTATCTTCTGAAAAAGCTGTCAAAATTTGTTTTAGCCCCTCACTTATAGAAGTATCAGACGGTGAGTTATTAAGCCATGAAATAATTTCAGTCTTCATTAAATCATTAGGCCATGCCATTAAATACAAATCTAACAATTTCATATTTAATGCAAATTTCATGTTTTTTCTGAATCGATCACCACCTGTTCTTTCCTTTGTATCAGTTGTTGGAAAATCAACAAAAGAAATCTTAGCCAAATGAAACATTAACCCTAAGCCTACTTGTAGAGCCTCAAGTTGTGATGTCAACAATGGATTATTATCTAAAGAATTTTCATCAACAGTATAATTATCCATAATCCATTGTTTATAATAATCTTTTAAAACAAGTTTCTTTCTTCCATTCGATAGATTTACTTCATCCGCATATACAATCTCATTACTTTTATCATTAGCACAATATAAAAGATAAGAAAGAGCTACGACAGACGAAATATGATTTAAAGAAGACTTTATTCCCAAACGACAATCCAGATCGCTCCTTTGCTCTATTTTAGATGGTAATATTGCCATAATAACTAGTTATTAATATTTTGACTCATTCTTTATTATCTCTTTAGCTATAGCATATGCTAAATATGGTGGAACAGCATTTCCAACTTGCTTCATTTGTGAGGTTTTAGAACCATAAAAAATGAAACTATCTGGAAAAGTTTGTATTCTAGCAGCTTCCCTAGTTGTAATACATCTATTTAATATTGGATGAGTAAACCTTCCAGATGATGGAGTATCAAAACGAGTAGTAATAGTTGCAGCCACATCATTTTCAAGTAAACGACAATAAGTTCCGCTATAAATAGACTTAGTACGTTCCTCCTCTGGGAGAACTTTTCCACCTTCCCCAATAGGAATCATAGCCATTCTTCTCAATGCTGTTTCGTTATGTTTTGTAGCAACATGATTATACAGAACCACAGAATCTCCACGTAAATCTTTCTGTAAATCAGATTCTGGTTCTTTATCATATTCACATTTTTCTTTACCCTCACCAGATAATATTATTGGTAAATCCGAAATTGCATCTTTAACCGTATTCTTAATACCGTTTGGCTTTGGGAAGTCAACTTCTAATTTTCCTTTTTGCCCAATGAATACAGCACGTCTCCTGTCTTGTGGAACACCAAAATCTACAGCTCTAAGAATACCACAACATACATCATATCCTAAATCGTTAAAAGCATGTATAATTTCATCTTTAAAAAAGCCATTCTCAGTAGTTATAATATTAGGAACATTTTCCAAAACAAAATATTTAGGCGAGAACTCCTCAACAAAACGAATAAACTGTTTAAAAAGAAAATTTCGAGGATCGTTTATACTTAAACGTTTTCCTTTCTGAGAAAATCCTTGACATGGTGGGCCTCCTACTACCACATCTATTCGTGGGTGTTTATTATGTATCTCTTTAAAATCCAAATCACAAATATCAGATGCATAGACATCAGTATATGGATGATTTTTCTTATATGACAATGCTATTTCATTATCATATTCTATAGCAATAGCTATCTCAAAACCAGCTTTGAGAAAACCTTGAGACAATCCACCTACTCCTGCAAACAAATCAGCTACTTTCATTTCTTTTCTAAAATTCTTTGAGTTGCTATATTATAATACTTCTCATCCAACTCAAAACCAATAAAGTTTCTATTCAACAGTTCACATACAACTCCTGTACTTCCACTCCCCATAAAAGGATCCAATACAACATCTTTTTCATTTGATAATATTTCTATAAAATGTTGTAACAACAGTTTGGGTTTCTGCGTTGGATGCTTTCCCAATTTATGTTCTGAAGCAGATATGGTTGAAGTCTCTATAAAGTCATGTATTGGCTTTCCATTATTATTAAAAGTTCCAGTATGTCCATCATTGATGAAATATAACCACGGTTCTATTGAATTAATAAAATGTAAATTCATATTTCGTGGCATAGGATTAGTTTTATGCCAAGCGCCAACAGTTTTATAATACAAGCCAGCATCAGTAGCTAGTTTTATAATTGTTTCAACCTTCATTATTGACATAAACATTATAAGTGAACCTTTTGATTTAAGTACCCTAGCACACTCTTTCATAAACTTTTTCATTACTCTACTCCATTGAGAATACTCCATATCATCCCAACCCGAATATGCAAAATGATTATTTCTCATTCCTTTTATATTCGTTCCTCTTTTATGCATAAAAAGGCCTAAATTATATGGTGGATCAGTTAATATTAAATCAACCGATTTATCTGGTAATTGTTTAATCAATTTCAAACAATCACCACATCCTATTATAGAATTTGTTGTTATCTGTTTCATTCTTAATATTTAAGTCTACCTATATATGAGATTTCTGTCAACTATTCAAACGGCTCATATAAATCTTTCAAATCACACTGCAATATCTGAGAGATCTCAATCAGCTGTGGAGCACTCGGTTGTGTAGTATTGGTACACCATCGACTTATTGTCATCTTTGACACTCCAAGCTGTTCTGCCAAATATGTCTTTGTAACCATTTTATCTGCAAGCACCACACGAATTCTATTTTTATACACTTTCTTTTCCATAGAAAATATTTCTACATTTATGTGCAAATTTACACATAAATGTAGAAAGTATCAAACAAACATAATTATATAGACTAACGTCTTCTATAACTTCTCATTCCATTCTGTCTCTTCACCACCCCTATCGCAAACAACAAACATCTCCTACGATATGTCTCTTCCTCCTCATCTGGCCTACGTCCATCCCAAGGAAGATCGGAAGTAGAATCTCCTCCACCGGAAGAAACAGTAATCGGTGTTCCCCCTAAAAGCGCATCAGCAATGGTAAATATTTGAGAACGGAAAGATGGAACAGACAATTGGTCAAGTATTGTTTCCAAAGTTGATTTCAAATCATCATTACTTTCAGACAACATCTTAACTTCCCTTCTCAATTGATTAAGTTCGCCATAGTCTGCCAATACATTATGTTGTGCAGCCTTTACTTGGCGTTCAGCTTCATTCCTATAAAGAGTTTCTAACTTACGAATTGTAGAAGTAAATTGTTTAGCTATCTCTTTATTCTGAGTTGCAATCCACTTGTCAGTACCAAACAAAGGAACCTTTCCTGAAATACGAGGCGGTTCAAAATCAACTTTATAGTTACGGAATGGCTGTATTACGGAACCTGCCATCTCAAGATCTTTGGTTAATCTGTCCAAAGCTTGTTCTTTTTCATGAAGCTTACATGCCTTGTCTTCAAGTTTGATTTGATACTCTGAAATCTGTTTCTGTATCCTAGCCTTTTGAAGGTCATATTCCCGAAGAAGCATTTTACCAGAAGCCAAAGACTTGTCAATTTCTTCAAGTTGTGATTGAGAACTGGATATCTGCGACTCCAACTTTCTCATCATTGTCTGCAATCCCTTAACAGCCTTCTCCGCTTGTTTTGTCTCTTTTGTCAACTTTCGGATATAATCACGTTTATTCAAATGCATTACATTACGACCTTCAATACTATCACCACGTTCCAGACCGTATTTACTTCCAACCTCTTCATACAAAGAAGTATGCATATCCTTTAATATTTTTCCATATTCATACCTGTCTTTCCCAAATTTAGCAGACCACATGACACATTCGCGTCCACTTTTTGGGCGTACACCCACTGGCACAATCAAAGCATGAATATGAGGTGAAGTTTCATCCAAATGAACCTGAAATCCGATAATATTCTCCCTACCATAGCGACGAGAACACCAATCATAAACGTCCTTTGCCCAAAGCTCAACTTCTTCACATCTACGTAAATGACTATTGTCGGCATTCTTTTCCAGGTTCACAATCTGGCTGCCGAAAGCCATCTGAAGTGTACGATCATGGTTACCGCCAAATAAGAATCGAGCACAACAATTCGGCTGAATCTTACTGTCAGGCTTAAATGGTTTCCATCCAAGTTCAGAAAGTCTTTCCTGTAATCTGACATCAAGAGACTTCGGATGATATCCCAACGGATATATTTTTCCATCAGGACCTATCTCAAAATTCAACTTCATTCTAGTCTTGTCATAATGGTTAGTAGGATCCTCATTTTTCCTATCTATTTTTGTTTCATTCCAACGTCTTTCGTTTTCATTAGCCTCGGATGCATTCAATGATTTCGCAGCTTCGACATGCATGGCCTGTTTTATATCTGTATTCATAAATGTCTTTCCAATATGTGTTTATTCATTATTGGAGCTTGCTCCTTAACCAGTCTGTAATGCCAGACAATGACCAGACTTTATTGCCTGTAGGCAAAAAGTCCTTATTGTGTTATGGACTTTCTATAAATCCATGGAACAAGTTCCTTTACTATTCAATAAGTTCCAGATCAAATTTATCAATGAGCAACTGCAATGCTGGATTACGCTGTATCATCTGACGGAGTATCTGCCTCTTTGATGGTGAATACAAAAAGAAGTCTGCAATATCCAATCCTTGGCTGCGTTGCTCTTCATCTGATGTACATTCCAAGACATTGGACACAACAACCCGTTTGCATATTCCTGCTAACAAAGCAGACTTTTCTTTCCATTGTTCAGTTGCTCCTAAATCAGGGATGAGAGTAACTTCCCTTCCTTTGAGAACCTGCATAGCTTCACTGTTGAAACAACCGTTCTTTCCACCTGTTGCCAGCCATATATAATCGGGGATAAAATGGCTCATTACAACAGCGGTCTTTTCACTTTCTACCAGCATTACCGGAGACGATGAGTTTTTTAGAAGATGTTCTCCATACAAACACTGCTTCAAATGGAAATCTTGTAACTTTAACTCAGAATGTGCCCAGCTGACAAAAGCCTGAGGCTCTTTAACCCGATGGCCAGTCTCAGCATTATAGCACATTACCTTGCCGGTTCTTACTTGTCCATTTATATCTATCTGCCAAAAGACTGTTGAACCTCCCCATTTTGCGGATGTTCCTATACGATACATCACTACTGTCCAATAAAAGTTGGTTAATGGGCCTTTGAAATTGTTGAAATACAGTCTTTTAAGCAGTATTTTAGAATGAAACGGATTTGAATTCGTAGCTTAGCGGTCAAATTGAATGCCGCTTATGAACCAAGATAAATACGTATTCGCTCAACTTACCGCTTTTATGAACAGAACACAATTCAATAACTTTGTTCGCAAGTATAATGGTAATCGCTACGTGAAACAATTCACCTGCTGGAATCAGTTACTTGCTATGATGTTCGGACAACTGAGCAATCGTGAGAGTCTTCGCGACTTAATTGTAGCTTTTGAAGCGCATCAAGCCAAGCAATATCATCTTGGTCTGGGACGCAATCCAATAGCCAAAGCCACCCTCGCTTATGCTAATCAGAATCGTGACTACAGAATCTTTGAAGACTTCGCATTCTATATAATGAAGGAAGCTTGTGAAAAGCGAGCGACCAACATCTTGGATATTCCAGGAAATAAGTATGCTTTTGATTCAACAACTATTCCGTTGTGTCTAGCCACATTTCCATGGGCGAAGTTCCGAAGAAAGAAAGGAGGAGTGAAAGCTCATGTCTTATATGACATTGAAGCACAAGTTCCTGCCTTCTATACTGTAACCACAGCATCGAAGCACGACTCTACAGCGATGTGTTCAATCCATTATGAACCAAATGCTTATTATATATTCGACAGGGCTTATGACTCTTTTAAGGAACTATATAGGATACACCTGACAGGTTCCTTTTTCGTTGTCAGAGCTAAGACGAACTTGAAATACACAATGGTTAAATGGAAGCGTAGGATGCCTAAGTATGTACTTACAGATGCTGAAGTGAAACTGACCGGATACCTCTCAGAGAAGAAATATCCCGAGTCATTCCGACTCATTCGTTACTATGATGAAGAGGGTGACTGTGAGTTCACTTTCCGGACAAACGCAACACATATTTCTGCATTGGACGTTGCTAATCTCTACAAGAAAAGATGGTTGGTCGAGCTATTCTTCAAATGGCTCAAGCAGCACCTTAAAATAAAAAGATTCTGGGGCACAACGGAAAACGCTGTCCGCATTCAAATCAGTGTAGCTATTATCACATACTGTCTTGTAGCTATTGTCCAACACGATATGCAATTGAAACGCTCAACTTATGAAGTTTTGCAGATTCTAAGCATCTCTCTAACGGACAAAACGAACTTACGTGACCTGTTCGATAAGACTGATTTCAACGATATCAAAGAACTCGATTATCCCCTTTTTGAAGGACTATTTGATTAATTTTTTAACTAGTCCATTTTTATTGGACACTAATGACGATACATGTCAAATAACCTGTTTGTCTCACTTTCACCAAATACGCGACAGAAATATTGATACAAAGGGTTTATTGAATAATGTGACTGACTCCTTAACACATAAGATGAAGGAATATACGAAGGGGTAATACAAACGGACGTTTTATCTACAGACTTATTAGAGACTGAAAGCAGTAGCTTACCATTATCCACATTCATTTCCAAATTATCAGGATTATCTTTGAAATATTCCTTTGGCGTATAGTGGTAGCCACAACTGTACTCATGATCACATTTGCCGACATTGTTTGGAAAGATAATACTGCCCAATTCATCAATATACCTGACAAAACATCGGCTTTTACCACAACTCGGACAAGTAGTCTTGGTTCCGGGTTTGTATTTCTGTAAATGAAATCTGTATTCACCCATGGTTCTCTGATTTTAGTGTTGTCGCACTCTGCACTTTTGCACTTTGAGAGGATTGCACAGAATCTTGACAGGATGAAAGTGCAATAGTGCAAGGTGCATCAGTGTTTTCTGTCATAAGTTTACGATAGATTCCATGCTGAAGCTTCTCTATAAGAGGGTGCTGAAGCCGACACAATTGGTCAAGCGCATAATAAACAGATCGTCTGGACATATCAACTTTTCTACCGGCAATAACTGCATCCCCAGAAGTAAATTTCTCTCCTAACAGGGAGAGCCAGGCTTCCTTCGTTTCACCAATACTGTTTGTGACAATGGTTTCCTGAATCCTCCGGTATGTTTCCTCGTAATAATCAATCATACGGATTGCTGATTCCACTGAATCCAGTTCGACATATTGCATATCGCCACTATCAGCAGCCCATTTCATTACCTGGAACAATAGGGAAAGACGTGCTACATGCCCGTTGAGTTTCATCTTGCGGCTTTCAACATCGGCATCGTCCTCAATGGCATTTACTGCATCAATTATTCCATTATACCATTCATAAAAGCATTCTTCCGCATTATTAGACATTGTAAGAATCCGTGGATTTACCGTTGTTCCTTTGTCATCAAGAATACAAGGGATACTGAGAATTCTGTTGATTATTGTTCTCCATTGATTCATGATGTCAGGACGGAGTGTATTTCTTTCTTCCCGTCTCCATCCGGATATCTTCCGGTTTTTAGGATAGACAAACAGAAAGCGATCAAGCAATCCGTTGGCAAGAAATTCTGTACGGAAGACTTCCTGCAGCATATTTGTCTGTACTGAACCGATGACATTTATACATGGATTCTTGATTAGAACAGGACGTGATTCTGATTTGCGGATAATCTTTAACGGCTGTCCGCTATAAGCTGTCAGCAAATCTTCAATGAGGTTGTTCTTGCTGTTGTACCTTTTAACGGAATTGAACAAAGCCAGAATTTCATCAACTACCAATGTTATTCCGCGCTGATTATGCTGATGAATATTCATCATCGCCTCAGGAGTAGAATCATAAATGACAGTAGTTATAAAATTAGGCTTTTTGAGCAACCGCTCTTCCCCGTCGGTACCGTGTTTACCTGCTGACATGGCTCTCTCATATTCATCATATTCTTCGTTATATTTCTCATGCAGCCGGTCATCATACTCATTTATCGGCTTATAAATAAAACCGAGGGGAGGAGTCTTTCCAAGCCCGGGACGACCTACCAACATCATATAAAGGGAAGGGCAAGTCTTCCACTCTCCCTTTATACGGATATGACAAGAATTACCTATTGCAGTAGCAACGGCAGACAGAATAATAGACGCAGTATATTCCACATTAAAATTTTCGTATCTGGCAAGGTTGAGGATAATCTCCTGTATTTTGTCCGGAAAGGCATCCAATGGAAGACCTGTTTCCGGAATACTTTCCACTTCCAAACGGAGCATGTTGGTCAAATGAAGAGTATCAAACATAACCACCTCCTTCCTGTTTAGGAAGTTCATCACCAACAGCGAAAGCTTCATAATGGAAACGACGCAGAAAGCGGTCCACGTCTTCCTGCGTGTACCAATATTTATCACCTTCACGCGAGTAGCCGAGATAACCGTTGTCACGCAACTTCTTCAGATACTTCTCTCTTACCCCTAATTTTGCCATCAAAGTTTTATTATCATACAATTTATGTTTGTCTGACAAAAACTGCGGCAATAATTTTTCATGCTTCTCCAATATGGCGAGAATCTTTTCTATAAGTTCTCGATCGCACGGAGTTTTTTCTAATTTAACTTCAGCCATATTCTACAGTTTTATGGCTTAAACTTCCTTATGCACATTCGGATCTTAAGCCGGGTTATTTGTCACGGTACGATTGTGCACATCGTCCGTAACCACTGCGAATTTAGCAAGTCCTTAGGGGCTTAAAAGTTAGGATAAGTTAGACTAACATGTTAGGATGATGTTAGGATAGATTAGGATAGGTTAGGACTGATATTAGGATGATGTTAGGATAGATTAGGATAGGTTAGGACTGATATTAGGATGAAGTTAGGATTAGAATCGCAACTTACTGATAATGAATAAAAAAGAGTAGCACACCTGCTACTCAAAGAATTTATCTATTTCTTCTGATTTAAATGGGACTATTGCATCTTTTCTATTAGCTCTTGACTGTCCCAAATCTTGTATTTGAAACAAAACTTTTAATTCAGCATCTGGGAACATATCTTGTCTTCCGAATTTCCAGAACGTTTTTTCTTCTATTTTAGAATAATTCGGTTTGTCTCCACAATATATCCTACCACACATATATGCCAGAAGAACCTTTGAATTATTCCATTTATAAAAGCTGCCACATTCCGTAATATATCCGGCTTCTATTGCCTTGGCAAAAACTTTTCTGGCTGTATCTGTATCTAATATTTTCGGCAAAACGACCTCTCCTTCATTGCATACGGGATTTTCCTCCTGTTTAGAATCCTCAATGAGTGCTTCATTTTTCACTTCGGTTATTTTCCCATTATTTTTCTCTTTTAGTTTCTCCGCACAGAAAGCTAAAGCTGCTCCGGAAATTAAAGTGATGATAGCACCCCAAAATTCTACAGAACCAGTTTTATCCTCACCAACGGGATTTATAACTCCAATTCCGATAAGTAATAGAGTACCGGCGAATAAAGTTATTGCACTTGACCAAAGTATCGTTCTTGCATGTTTCTTAAAAACAAAAGATAAAGCAAGTATGATGACACAAATACCAATAATCAAAAATATTACTCTTAACATAAAACACATTTAATTATTTGTTCAAAAACAAACTACTATAAATTAATGATAATTATATTATCTCAAGTGAAGCAAATTCATCTTTTAGACGTGCCACTTCCGAGGACAGTGTTTCCGGAAGGAAGCGGGCATAGACCTTCTCTGTGACATCCGTACTTCCATGTCCAAGAAGACGACTGACTACAGACATAGACAAGCCTTTATTCAAAGCAAAAACTGCAAATGTATGTCTGGCCACATGCATTGACAAGTTGAAAGGCAACCCAATCTGTTCTCCAACCACTGCCAAAGACTGGTTAATACATTTGGTTGCGTTATTACGAGCCTTGTAAAGAGCTTCCTCATCATCAAGTTCCAGATTTTCCTTTACCAGATTAAACACATAGCGGCAGCCTTCACGTTTTTCTTGCCACTGCCTCAAAATATGTATAGCAGGCTCTGTAAGAGGAATCACATGACGTTTGTTTGTCTTTATCATAATCTTCCTCAATTCTTTCTTTTCAAAATTTACATGTCCCCACTGCAATGTCATTACATCGACAACCCGCAGTCCGCAAGCATGAAAAGCAAAGAAAAACATTTCAAGAAACTCTTTTCTGCGTGGTTCCTGACAGGTTTTGTAATATTCCATGAGAGCCTGCATTTGTTCTTTATTCAAACTCTTACCGTCAAATTCACTCTCTTCCTCAGATAATGAAGTTTTGGTAATGATACGCATATCTTGAATCCTCGCATTTATAGCGGGTTCCATGATATTCATTTCACATGCATAAGCACAAGCTTTCAATATCGGTGTCAGTGAATGGTTTATCGTGGCATCGGTATTCTGTTTGACTTCTCTACGCCAAGCAATATAACTATCCAACAATTCAGGTGTTACATCACCCACATAGATAGAATCGTTTCCACAGGTCGCCTGCTTGGTAGCTCTTAAAAAAGTCTGGAAGATATTCATGCAGCTTCTTCCGTTCTCATATCGACTCCTTCCTATTCTATTTCTTGAATAATCGGAAGAAAGACGCTCCAATGTGAATTCAACAAAATCTTTTCCTTGATCACGACGTGAAAGAGGTTTGTCTGAGAGGAAACCAGATATAACATCAGCAGTAATCTGATTAGGATGTTTCTCGTTATACTCTGCCAGTTGAGAATCTATACGTTCAACACGTGATAACAAGAGTTGATTGAGCCGTTTAAATTCACTACCATAACTAACACGAATTTCACCCCGTCCCTGATTACCGTTCTGATTCCAGTCCGCAACTTTAACAAAGACATTTGTAGTCTTACGGATTATTTGCCTGTTCCAAGTATATTCCAACTCAACAGGATAGGCTTTCTCTTTATCTATCACCTTCGGAGTGCGAAGACGATATTTACCCAACGGATATAGTCTTTTTGGTCTTCCCATATGCTTTTTCCTCCTATTTTAATATTCTTGAGGAGAAGCAAAGGTAATGTATTTTAGACAAACAAACTCCGGTTTTGAGAGGAAAAACCATAATTTAGACAAACAAATCACACCTTAAAAGGCCTTAAAACACCAACGCGACAAACAAATCATCTTTGTCTGCCGCGCTGATATTCAATTATTTAACCTACCTATAGGCTATTAATATTCTTCCTCGTTGAAAAAGAAATCCTCTTTGCTCGGATAATCCGGCCA
>ULXE01012844.1_pt1 | contig 22954 bp, 20 predicted proteins | sample 1961001 | NCBI WGS metagenome assembly ULXE01 (sample SAMEA4835831, study PRJEB28245) | human gut metagenome | biome: gut microbiome; material: fecal sample | place: Denmark | collected 2008
AGCTGTTTATCTGTTATATCATCACCTTTTTATAGAAAGCCTGGCAAAGCAACTTTATTGCAATTAAATTTTTACTATTAAACTTTGAAAACACAAACGCAAAAAAAGCGGTAATTACCAAATGAAGTGAAATTCAAAAATTTGGTTAATACCGCTCTTATGAAACTTTAGTTAAAAACTATATATTTTATTTTCTGTAATTTACAATTTCCGGGTTCATGTCGTGGTAATGCATGCGCTTTTTGGCAACTTCTTCCCATTCGGTGCCTGGTTTGCCGTAATTTGCGTATGGGTCGATAGAAAGGCCGCCGCGCGGGGTAAATTTGCCCCACACTTCAATATATTTAGGCTCCATCAGCTTAATCAGGTCTTTCATAATAATATTTACGCAGTCCTCATGAAAATCACCATGATTACGGAAGCTGAACAAATACAGCTTCAGCGATTTGCTTTCCACAAGCTTCATATCAGGCACATACGAAATATAAATGGTGGCAAAATCAGGCTGCCCTGTCATCGGGCACAAGCTGGTAAATTCCGGGCAGTTAAATTTTACAAAATAATCGTTGCCGGGATGCTTGTTAATGAACGATTCCAAAACCTCCGGCGCATAATCGGTTGGATAGTTGGTTTTATGCCCTAAAAGGCCGACGCCCTGTAATTCTTCTTTGGTTCTTCCAGATGTCATGTTTATTTCCTTTCCGCCGCAATATTTACGGCAAACGATTTTTCAAGCGCAGTTACAAGCGCTGCTCCGGCAAGGCCGCATACAAACTGCCCTACAAGCACAGAAGACGCCAGCAGCCAGTACGGCAAATCGAGCAGCACGGAAAGCCAAACCGGCACGCCCAGGCCGGGAATTAAAGTTATGGCAAACAAAATGCACCAGTTGCCGCAGCCGTATTTTTTGGCAAGCACGATAACAGAAGTAGTAACAATGCCTACAATGCCGCCGCCAATCATATCAAGAGGCCCAAGCCCGCCCATAATGGTATTACTTATAACATTGGCTATGCCAAACGGCACAATTAAAAACGGAAAAATTGCACTTAAGCCATACATGGCCGTTGCTATGCGCACCTGATACTGCCCGAAGGCAAAAGTCTGCGTGCACATCATTACCGCAATGTACAAGGCTATGCAAATACCGGCAATAGTTAATTTTTGTGTTTGTGTGTATCTTTTCATATAAATCTCCTTTAATTTTCGTATTTTAAGGGGTCCTGCACCCCGTTTGCCGCAAAGGCCGCTTTTCTGTCGATACAGGTTCCGCAGCTGCCGCACGGTTTTTCGCCGCCGCAGTAGCAGCTCCACGTAAGTTCGTAAGGCACTTTCAGCTGCAGACCTGTTGCCACAATATCTTTTTTGCTTAAATTTACAAACGGCGCGGCAAGCTGAACCTTACGCCCGCTGCCGATATATATGCCTTCATTCATTTTATTGTTAAAATCGCTGCTGCAATCCGGGTAAGCACTGCCTGCCGCGTCATCTGCATGGGCGCCGTAATAAACAACGCTGCAATTTTGCGCCAGTGCAATGCTTGCGGCCACGCTTAAAAACACGCCGTTGCGGAAAGGCACATAAGTGGATACCGGTTCACCGTGCTGCTTTTTAATCTGCCCGGCATAAGATTCATGCGGAATTTCTTCGGTTGACTGCTGCAAAAGCGAGCAGTTGCTGTACGCAAAAACAGGCGTTAAATCAAACTTTATCAGCTGCGTATTATAATATGCTGCTATTTTTTCCGCCGCCGCAAGTTCCTTGCTGTGTTTTTGCCCGTAATACAGTGCCAGCGCGATAACCTCGCCGTATTTTTCTTTGGCAACGGCAAGGCAGGTTGTACTGTCTACCCCGCCGCTTAATAGTACCAGTGCTTTCAAAATTATGCCTCCGTAAAATAAAAAATCCGTCTGGCTACAGACGGATTGCATAACAATATAAAGGCCGCTTATGCGGCACACGCCCGTAGTTTTGTTTAGGGACTGGATGGTTCCGAACAGTCCTATTAAGTTACTTAAATATTATAACCAAAAAATTTATATTTGACAAGCAAAAAATAAAAGACAGCAGCCAAATTGAACTGCTGTCTTTTAAAATGGAGAATTTCAAAATTACTGCCTTTTTTTAGGCAGAACAAAGGTTATCGTTGTACCAACACCGGGTTCGCTTTCAAGCTCTACCCTGCCTTTATGGAACAGCACGCCGTGCTTGACTATGGAAAGCCCAAGCCCCGTACCGCCAATTTCTTTGGAATGGCTCTTGTCCGCTCTGTAAAAGCGTTCAAACACTCGTTCCCTGTCGGCTGCGCCAATGCCAATGCCGGTATCGCTTACACTGACGGTTACTTCATCGCTGCCGTCCTGCACTTTAACATCAACTTTGCCGTTGTCTTTGTTGTATTTTATCGAATTATCGACAAGGTTATACAAAACTTCGCTTAAAATAGACTGCACGCCGCAAACACATGCGCTGCTTCCGCTTACGTTAAGCGTTACGCCTTTGGTCTGTGCTTTATGTTTCAAACGTAAAGTTACCGACTGAGCAAGTTTAAGCAAATCAACATCTTCAAACTCATCCAGCGTTTTGTTTTCGTCCAGGCGGGAAAGTTCCATGATATTCTGAATAAGCTCTATCATATTGCCCGCTTCGGCGTGGATGCGTTCCAAAAAGCGCTGCTTGTCCTCGTCTTTTACAAGGCCGTTTTTCATTATCTCGGCATAGCCCAAAATAGATTGCAGCGGGGTTTTAAGTTCGTGCGAAACATTGGCGCTGAATTCGCGGCGCAGTTTTTCGGCTGTCATTTTTTCGGTAACGTCATAAATTAAAATAACGCTGCCGCTGCCGTTTACGCTGCTGCCGGAAAGCTGGTAAAAATGCCCGTCTTTTTCGTAAAGCCCTTCGCCCTTACCTGCCTGCGAAACCTTCTGCAAAAGGTCCTGTACTTCCTGCGCACGGTCAACAGTTAAAATATTCCTGCCAATAACCTCTTTAGCGCTGAAGCCAAAAATTTTAGCTGCGCTTTCGTTAATAAACAGCACATTCTGCTGCCCGTTTAACAAAACAAGTCCCTCATTCATGTTATTGGTAATAATGGTAAGTTCTTCCTGTTTGCCGCGCAGCTTTTTAAGGTTTTTGCTCAGCTGGCGTTTCTGCTTGGCTATACGCGTTAAAAACGGAGCCAGTTCATCATAGGTTTCGTTGTCCAGCGGCTCGTCAAGGTTAACCTGGTCAAGAGGCTTAATAAGGTTAAACGTAACCCTGCGCGCCACAATGCTTGCCAAAAACGCAACCACAATTACAATGCCGCCCATTATCGGCAGCATTTGCAGCACCGATTTGTAAATGCTGTCAATAGTACGCGCAAGGCGCAGTATTTTACCGTCGTCAAGGCGTACGGCATAATAATACGTTGTTTTGTCAAGCGTATCCGAAAAACGCTCTGCTTCGCCCGCGCCAACGGCAACAGCTTCCATAATTTCCTGCCTCATGGCATGGTTTTCAAGCGTTTTTGCTTCTGCCTGATTGTCAAAAAGCACTATGCCGTCTTTGTCTATAAGCGTTATACGCACATTGCTGCCGTTTTCGGCTGCAATTTTATTTAAAAAGTCATTGCCGCCGCTTTCCAGCCCCATGCTGATATAGCGTGCTTCCTGTGCAAGTTCCTTTTTTGTTTCGTTAAAATAATCCTGCGAAACAAAGAAAGTTATCAAGCCAGATGCCACAAGCACTGCCATTGCAGCCAGAGCCACCAGCGCGCGGAAAATTTTATTTTTCATGCTCCGCACCTATACGGTAGCCAACACCGCGCACGGTTTCAATAACCGTACTGGCGCTGCCGAGTTTCTGCCTGAGTGTACGGATATGCACATCGACGGTTCTGGTTTCGCCTGCAAAATCATAGCCCCAGATATCGGTTAAAAGCTGTTCGCGGGTAAAAACCTGCCCCGGGCGTTCCATCAGTTTATGCAAAACTTCAAACTCTTTATAAGTAAGCACAACTTCTTCGCCGTTTACAAAAACCATATGGCGGGCAATATCCATGGTAATGGAACCGTTGGTAAGTTCGCTCGATTTGTCTTCTTTTACATAACGGCGCAGCACCGCTTTAACGCGCGATACCATTTCCATCATGCCGAACGGTTTGGCAATATAATCGTCTGCACCGCTGTCAAGCCCGTGTACTTTGTCGAACTCCGAACCTTTAGCCGTAGCCATGATAACAGGGATGTCCGCAGTGCGCTTATCACGGCGCAGGCGTTTTAATATAGCCATACCGTCCTCGCCCGGCAGCATAATATCAAGAATTATCAGCTGCGGCAATACGGTTTCCAGCGCTTTAAAAAGTTCATCGCCGCTTTCCAGCCCCAACGCCGGAAAACCGGTAGATTTTAAAGTATAAACTTCAAGTTCGCGGATATTAGGATCGTCCTCCACGCAAAATATCATGTATGCTGTCCTCCTCAAGCGTTCCGGTTATCATAAACAATACCCATTGCGAGATATTTACAGCATGATCACCGATTTTTTCAAAATATTTGGCAATCATCAGATAATCAATGGCCTGTTCGCCGCTGTCCTGAGAATTGCGGATAATCTGAATCAGCTCATGTTTGGACTGGGCAAACAATTCGTCAACCTGGTCATCATCACGTTCAACCTGCTGCGCGGTGCGGATGTCGCTTTTTACAAAAGCATCCAGAGTATTGGATACCATCTTTTTGGTAGCGGCAGCCATTTTTTTAAGAATGCTTGTGTCATAGTCCATTCTTAAATTATCCTGGTTTAAAATTTCGGCAATGTTGCCTGCAACTTCGCCGATACGGCGCATATCGGTTACAATTTTTAATGCAGAAGAAATCTGGCGCAGGTCGGAAGCAACCGGCTGCTGTTTTAAGAGCAGGTTAATGCAGATGTTTTCCAGTTCTCTTTCTTTTTCTTCTGTTTTTTTGCTTAAAATAATTATGTCCCTTGATACTTCGTCAGTAGGGTTCTCAAGCGCATTTGCAACTTTTTCCAGAGCGTTTTCGCACAGGGTGCCCATTACGATAAGTTCCGTATTGAGCTGCTCCATCTGTGCCATAAATCTGCTTCTTACCATCAGCCGAACCTCCCTGTAATGTAATCTTCCGTCTTTTTCTCTTTCGGATTGCTGAACAGCGTTTCAGTGTCATTAAACTCAATAACCTCACCCAGAAGGAAGAAGGCTGTTTTATCGGAAATACGCACTGCCTGCTGCATATTGTGCGTTACTATAACAATAGTATAATTCTGTTTTAATTCTACTGCAAGGTCTTCAATTTTTAAAGTTGAAATCGGGTCAAGGGCAGAGGTAGGTTCGTCCATTAAAAGCACTTCGGGCTGTACGGCAAGGGCACGCGCAATGCACAGGCGCTGCTGCTGGCCGCCGGAAAAACCCAGCGCGCTTTTGTCAAGGCGGTCTTTTACTTCGTCCCAGATGGCTGCTTTGCGCAGAGAATCTTCAACAATGTCATCCAGTTTGCTTTTGGAATGAATACCATGGGTTCTCGGCCCGAAGGCAATGTTATCATAAACGCTCATCGGAAACGGGTTCGGTTTCTGGAACACCATGCCCACGCGTTTGCGGAGCATGTTAACATCGTCATTCAGGTAAATATCATCGCCGTTAAGCAAAACTTTGCCTGTTACACGGCAGCCTTCAACCAAATCGTTCATACGGTTCAGGCAGCGCAGCAAGGTGGATTTGCCGCAGCCGGAAGGCCCGATGAACGCAGTGATTTCTTTTTCACGGATATGCATGTTGATATCCTTCAATGCGTGAAATTCGCTGTAATATAAATCGAGGTTTTGTATAGTAATTTTATCTTCCATCTCAGTTCCCTTTCATCAATTTACGTGCCAAATAAGAAGAAGCCGCGTTAATGGCAATTACAATTACAACAAGTATAACAGCCGTTGCATAAGCCTGTTTCATAAAAAGGCCTTCGCTGGCAAGTACGTACATATGCACCGCCAGAGTACGGCCGGACGAAAATACGTTGTGCGGCAGCGCTGCAACAGTACCGGAGGTATACATAAGCGCTGCGGTTTCGCCTACAATACGGCCAATGCCGAGAATTACGCCTGCCAGAATGCCGGGAATGGCAGAAGGCAGAACAATTGCAAATACCGTGCGCAGTTTGCCGGCGCCAAGGCCATAGCTGCCTTCGCGGTAACTATCGGGAATTGCTTTTAACGCTTCTTCGGTAGTTCGCATAATCAGCGGCAAAATCATAATTGCAACCGTGCAGGAGCCTGCTAAAAGCGAGTAGCTCCATTTTAAATAGGTTACAAAGAACAGCATGCCAAACAAACCGTAAACAATGGAAGGAATACCGGACAAAGTATCCGCCGTAACCCTTACCACGCCGACAATTTTATTATCGCGGCTTGCGTATTCAACAAGGTAAATTGCTGCAAAGATGCCCAGCGGCGTGGCTATTGCCAAAGCCAGCAGCACCATGATAACGGTATCTACCAAAGCAGGGAAAAGTGAAACGTTTTCCGTATTATATTCAAAAGCAAATAAATCTAAATTAATGTTCGGAATACCCTGCAAAAGAATGTAGCCCAACAAAAAGGCCAGCGACAGGAATGTAATTACTGCCGAAACTATTACGCATACAAGTAATGTCATGGACACAGGGTCGCGCCCGTACCTGTACAGCGTTTTGCTTAAAGAACTGCTGCTCATTGCTGTACCACCTTACCCTTCAGATACGAGAACGTTAAATTGATAATGAGAATAAATATGAAAAGCACAACCGCCGTTGCAATAAGCGCATCGCGGTGCATATCGGCTGCGTAGCCCATTTCAATAACGATATTGGTCGTCATTGTACGCACGCCTTCAAGCAGACCCTGCGGCATACGTGCCTGGTTGCCCGCAACCATAATTACTGCCATTGTTTCGCCAACCGCACGGCCAAGGCCCAGAATAATAGCCGCCATAATGCCGGATTTGGCAGCCGGCACAATCGTAAAAAATACGCTGCGCACATGCCCTGCACCAAGTGCCAGAGCGCCTTCGTAATAGCTGTTGGGCACTGCCCTGAGTGCAGCTTCGGCAACGCTGATAAGGGTCGGCAGAATCATCATGGCCAAAAGCAGTGAAGCCGTAAGCATGCTGCTGCCGGTGCCGCCAATGTTGTCGCGGATGAAAGGAACCATTACCACCAGGCCGAAGAAGCCATAAACAACGGAAGGAATACCGGCCAGAAGTTCAACTGCCGGTTTTAAAAATCTGTACATGCTGTCCGGGCAGAAACGCGCCATAAATACTGCGGTTAAAATACCGATAGGCACACCGACAACAATAGCGCCCAGAGTAACATAAGCGCTGCCCAGTATCATCGGCAAAATGCCGTACAAATCGTTATTAGGCCGCCATGTTTCGCCCAGGAAAAATTCAGTTACGCCAATTTTGCCTATTGTCGGCAGGCCATTGCCGAACAAAAATACGCAAATCATTGCAACAAGGGCAATGGAAGCGCATGCCGCCAGCAAAAAGACAAGGCGCATTATTTCTTCTTTACCTGTTTTCATAAACCCTCACAATTTCCATCAATAATAATTTTCTGCATTATTATAATTAACGGTTGCCCGGTGAAAGGCAACCGTTAAAATTTGCTGTATTGTCGATATTAAAGCTGATTTTGAATTACAGTTTGTTCCATTCGGTTGCTTTACCGGTGAAGATATCTGCAACCTGAGCTTTGGTAAGGTTATCAACCTTGTTGGCTTTGTTTACTACAACTGCAATGCCGTCGGTAGCAATAACGGTGTTTTTAACGCCTGCATCAAGTTCGCTCTGTTTCAGTTCGCGGGAAGCCATGCCGATATCGCATACGCCGTTGATTGCGGACTGAACGCCGGTGGTGGAGTCGCTCTGCTGAACTTCGATGTTAACATCCGGATTCAGTTTTACATAAGCTTCTTTCAGTTTTTCCATAACAGGAGTTACGGAAGAAGAACCTGCTACAACAATTTTGCCGCTCTGTTTGCTGCCTTTGTATGCTTCAGCTTTGTCGCTGCCAATGTAACCGTTTTTGGAAACTACTTCCTGGCCTTCTTTGGACATAATGAAGGAAATGAAGTCCTGAGCAACAGCGCTTACGCCGTCTTTAGTTACAATGTTGAACGGACGGGCAACTTTATAAGTGCCGGATTTAATGTTTGCTGCGCTTGCTTCTGCGCCGTCAATTTTCAGTGCTTTAACGGTATCGTTTAAAGAACCGAGGGAGATATAGCCGATAGCGTCTTTGTTGCCTGCAACGGTGGTCATCATAACAGCGGTGCTGTTGGTGATGGAAGCATCCTGAGTGGTCATATCAACTTTTTTGCCGTCGTCACCTTTCTTTTCAATGCCGAAAAGTTCGATGAATGCGCCGCGGGTGCCGCTGCCGTCTTCACGGGAGATTACAACGATTTTGCCGCCTGCTGCCGGAGCTGTTTCTTCTTTTTTCTCGCCGCCGCAGCCGGTGAATACAGCTGCACTCATAACTGCCAACATAACGCCTGCAATAAGTTTTTTGTTCATTTTCATAATTACATAAGCCTCCAGATTTTTAATTTGCTTTTGATTTGCTTTATTTAATTGCTATGGTTAAATAATACTGACCAAACATTAAATCTGTTAGAGGAGAAATGTTAAATCTATGTAAAACGACTCTGTTTTTTGGCAATTTTTTATAAAAAACATTACATTTTTATTCTGTTATATAAAAACGGCCGGTTATATTTTAACCGGCAGCACAAATTTCTTAACATAAATAAATTTATATGCTAAACTGTAAAAAAGTAAAGGAAACGGAGTGATAATTATGTCATCAGCAGATACTAAAGCCCATAAAACCGGCCCGGCGCGTCTTTTAACCGATGAAGACGTTTCAGCCCTGGAGGCTTTTGATGAAGGCTATGAAGCCTATTTTGGCAAAATGATTGATTATCTTGATAAATTTGTGGAACAAGGCATAAAAGAAGGCCGCTTTACAGAGCAGCAGGCAGCGGAAGACCTGGAGCTTGCCCTGTGGTACGGCTTTGCCTACAACAATCTTGATATTTACCCCGCTTATTACCGCTCGCTTGAGATAATGAAACCCGCAGAGAAAAATGCCAAAGGCTGCGGCGCGTGGTACTATCGCTATTCTATTGCGCTTACGTACTGCGGCAAACCTGCCGAAGCCATGAAATATGCCGAAAAAGCAGTAACGGAAGAACCGACATATCCGTGGGGCTGGTTACAGGCAGCAAAGCTGCGTTATCACTTCGGCTCTACAGAAGGCGCATTGCAGGCCATTGAAGAAGGCTTAAAGCTTGTGCCTGACGATTACGAATTTTTAACGCTGCGTAGGGAAATCGGGCTCGGCTACACTTTGGAACAGCTTGAATACCACTGGATTGGGCCTGAGCAGGACAAAAAGCTTCAAGCCGGGCTTGATAAGGACGCCGACGAAAAACAGCGTTCCATTGCCGGCATCATTAAAAACGAAGAACAATTCAATAAAATAAAAATGCTGTTTGCCCCGCAGGACTGGGAAGCCGACTCTCCCTTCTGCCATGGGCTGATAGAACTGAACAACATTAAATTCCGCGTTATGTTCCGCATGAACGAAGCGGCAATGTCAAAATTAAATTTTGACTGGCTGGCTGCACAAAAGGATATTATAGCCATGCACTATTTGCAGCGCCCCTGCGGCAGCGGCATTTGCCAGCTTGTGCTTGTTGTGTTCAACCTTGATTACAGCATTACCCTTGTTTACTACGACCCTGCCAAAGACAGGCATTATGAAATAAGCACTCCCAAAGAAGGAGCTCTTGATTCGCCGGTAATGCTGAATATGGAATTTCCGGACGAAGAAATAGACAACAGCACCTTAAATTAAATTTGTACAGTAAAAAACACGCCTTGCCAAAGCAAAGCGTGTTTTTGGTTTGCGCTGTTTATTTTATTTTTTGTTTTTGGCGTTTACAAACAGAGATATAGAAGGCTGGCTAACGTTAAAAATATTGGCAAGGAACATTTGGCTTAAGCCTTCCTCGTGGTACAGACGGCTAATTTCGGCGTTGCGCTCCGCGCGGGTTTTAAAATGGTTGATTTTTATTTCCTCGCCGCTTATTTCAAATCCGTAGTCGCGCACTATCATTATTTTGCGCGTGCCGTCGGTGTTTTTTATTTTCAGTTCCCACGTGGGCATGCCGCTTTTGCTGCGCTGGCTGTACAGGCATAGTTCTATTTTGCCGTCACCGGCGATGTGTTTTATAAAGTCATTGTCTAAAGTGTTGTCGGGCATAATTACACCTCTCTTTTTAATTTACTTTTATTTCTTTGTACTTCTATTTTAGTTTTAATTTACTGTATTACTCATTTACGTTTCGTCTTTGATGATACTTTAATATTTTTCACTAAAACTTTTTCATTCATCTTCATTCTTTTGACTGAGCAAAAGAACGAAGCAAGAAAACTCCTGCGTCCAACAAAAATTTTCGGATTTTATTGCTAACGCAAAAAATCCGAACGCTCCCTCAGCAACCAATAAAAATTTCCACGGAACTCGCTGCGCTCAAACACCGGAAAATTTTTATTGCTTTTCAGTAAATCCCGCTAAATTTTTAATGCCGCATTGTTCCTGTGTCGAACTTTTCTACTATTTATTATAAAAAGGCGTACAATGTATGTTATTACATCATATAAAAACTACGAAAACATTGCTTATTTTTGAACATAACTGCCAATGTACGAATTTGAGCGGAGCCGCGACATTCAAAAAATAGGCGAAGTTTTTAATTAAAGGCACTTGCAGCGTTTGGCGAGGACTGTTTGAGCTTGCGCAGCAAACGAGTTCCGCAGGTGCTGCAAGTGCCTGCTTATCTGATAATGAGCCGTTAAGTTTTTTGCTGGAGCAGAACTTTCTTGGTTCGTTCTTTGGTTACAAAGAATGAACATGAGTGATAAAAGTACGTAATAATTAAAAAAGTATATGCAAAGAAACAATATTTTGATTAAGTTCCTTTTGCTCAGTCAAAAGAATGTAGATGAATGAGAAAGTACGGTTTAAAAAATATGAAAGTTTATACAAAGACGCAATCCCATAAACCAAATTTTAAAAATCCAACTCTATAATCTAATATTAAAACTTAGGTAAACCAAAAGGGAGCAAACGCTCCCTTTTGATTTTTACTGCACCCTACCCTTTAAAACGTGTACGTTGCCTGTACGTTAAAGGTTGCCCCTTCGCGCTGTCCGGCATAGCCGCGCATATTAAGGTCAAAGCTCCACGGGCTGTCCGGCGTGGGCTGGTAGTTAAAGCCTATCTCCGCCATACAGCTGCTGCCCTGCAAGCTCTGCGTCGGTGCGCTCATGCCTGCCGCACGCATTTCGGCATCGCCGTTAAACTCATATTCGTATGCCAAACCATAATAGGTGCTGAATTTGTTTTCTTTATTAGTAGTAAGCCTTGCACCTACACGCAGGCGGTCGCTGTTAATGCTGTCAAAGCTAAATTCATCGCCTGCTACATTAAAGCTGTCGCCTTCGGTATAGGTGTGGAAGAATTTGCCATATACATCCAAGTCGCTGCTTTCGCTGAGCGGGATTATTTGCCCAATACCAATATGCGCGCCGTAGTATTCGCTTTCGCTGCTGTAACCGTATTTGTTTTCGCCGTCGCTCAAGGCGTTATCCATGTCGGATTTTAACATACCGGCACGGAGCGAACCTTCCGTATAAACGCCGTGGGCATTTTCGTACCTTGCGGCAATACCGCCGCCGTTATATACAAGGCTGCCGTCGGCGCGGAAGAATTCGTTGTTAAAGCTGTTAAAGGTGCGGTAGTTACCGCTGCCGTTTTCGTAGAATACGCCCCAGCTGAAATCGCCGCCATTGTGTTCGGTTTCGCTGCCTACGCCGACAATGGTACTCCAGCCGTTAATTTTAAGGTCGCTGTTTACATCGTATTTGCTGCGGTTGCCATGCACGGCGGCAAAAGTTTTAACGCCGTATTTGCCGTCGCGGCTTAAAGCATCAAGACTGTCAGCAATTAAATCCGTGCCCTGGTTTACAAAGGCTGCTGCAACAGCGCGGTTGCTGGCTACCAAATCAGTTTGCGGATTGCGCTCAATTTTAACAACTTTTGCAGTTATGGTTCGTGTAATATCATCTTTGTAAATATCGCTGGTAATTACTTGCGCAACACCGGCGTTAGTAGTAGTTTGTTTGTTTAAATTTTTAAACGACTTATCCCAACTATCCTTATTTTCAACTATTAATAAACCGACAGTTTTGCCAACCTCAAAATTTTGTCCGCCTGCAAACGAAATGATATCAATTTTAGTATTATCTAATCCTTCACCTACTGTTTCAATAGTTAAAGTTTTCTCTTTATTCAAATTTAAATTTTCAAAATTTATATTATCAAAGCATAAAACCTGTTTTATTTTTCCTGTAAAATCATCTATATTTAATCTATTTCCGCTATGAGCTTTAGCATCTCCATGCCAACCAACTACCGCAGCCTGACTCAAATTATTGTCTCCACTTATTGTAATAAAATTATTGATGGCTTCACCACCATTAACATATCCTGCTGCGACACCAAGTCGCACGTTAGTATTATTTTTTATGATAATACCATTACCAATAGCATTGCCATAAACATTACTATCATTTCTCATAGCATAACCGGCAACTGCAATACCATTAGTTATTGCATTCTCTAAAATAAGTTTATTATCACAAACATCATTCCCCTTACTAATAGCACCCATAGGATTGCTTGCTTCCGAATTTTTTATATATACTTCATTACCAACAGCTTTATTTTCTTCAGCATAACCACCAGTTACACTACTTACATAACTTTTATTAAGCAAATAAACCTTATTATTTTGTACATCATATTTACCAGAACTTGCTCCAAACAAATTTTGTATATTGCTGTTAGAAACAATAATTTCATTATTTTTAACAGCGAGTGCTGTATCATTATCACTATCATTAGTTCCGCCTATAACTAAATCAATATACTCACTGTTTTCTACACGGCAAACATTATAAACTAAAAAATTTCTATTATTAAAATTTTTTAATGATAATTTATTAGCAGAATCTTTTAATCTATAAGCTTTATCTCCACTTTCCACAACTATATCAAATTCGTTTAACCCTTTATCAATAGCCCATTCATTAGGTGAATCACTAAGCCCAGTCCCATCAATTTCTATTTCCGCCGCCGATGCCGCACAACTAAATACCATTGCTCCGGCAAATACCGAAAGCAAAACCTTATTTTTTAAATTTTTCGTCATCATAATCGCTCCTTTATCTTTGGCATTTTGTACAAATGCAGTTTATGTAAAACTATTTTATCACAATCTCCCCCCCATCAAGACATTTTGGTTGGCGTAAGTCTTACTTTTTCTGGTCTTGTGGTAACTTTATCCCTGCCGGTAGGTTTGTGCAGCGGCGCAGGCTGCGGCAACCCGCAGTTTACACTGTGCGTGTTAAGCACTTTGCGTCTTTTTTGCAAAAATGTAAATTTTTTCTTAACAAGGGCTTGACAAAGTCCGTTCTCTTTCGTATAATCATTTTCACGTCGCTTTTGCGTGGCCACGGTTAAGCGTACAAAAAATTTTATTACAGGAGGCTTTTAATGATGAAAGCAAGTGAACACTTTATTAACAACCCCCTGCCCAACGTGGCAACCAAAACCGATTATGAGGCGCAGGCTGCCTTAACACAGCAATTAGTTACCGCAGCGCAAAACGGCGATAAAGCTGCTTTGGAACAACTTTGCATTTTTTATGAGCCGCTTTTCCGCCGCGAGATGAAACGCGAGATTTTTTATAAAGGCTTAGGCTATGAGGAAGGCTTGAGCTTAGCACGTTTAAAATTTATAGAGCTTGTTTTAAATTACAACGGTGCGGATTTTACGCACTTTGCAGGTTATGTGCGCTGCCGTATTCATTACGCTCTGTACGATGCCATGCGTAAGGTTTGGAAGGAAGAAGAACATTCCGTGCCCCTGCCTGCCGGTGACGAAGATGTGCCTGCACTTGCAGATAACGTAATTGAACGTGAGGAACTGGCTATATTATTAAAGCTGGCTTTAAAGAAATTGACCGAAAAACAAAGAAACTCCATCAAAGCATTGTACTTTGATGGTTACAGCGGCAAGGAAATTGCCACCAAATTAAAAATAACGCCTGCTATGGTTTCCAAGCACCATAAGCAGGCGTTAAAAAATTTACGAAGTAATATTGCGTAAAAAAAGAGAGTAATGCACTTTGCTGTGCATTACTCTCTTTTTTATTTTTTCTTTTTGCCAAGGTAAGCGGCTTTGATTTCAGGATTTTCCAAAAGTTCGGCGCCGGTGCCGCTCATGGTAATTTTACCTGTTTCAAGCACGTAGGCGCGGTGGGCAACTTTCAGCGCCATGTTGGCGTTCTGTTCAATCAAAAGTATCGTCATGCCTTTGGAATTGATGTACTGAATAATGTTAAAAATATCTTTAATAATCAGCGGCGCAAGGCCCAGCGAAGGTTCGTCCATCATCAAAAGTTCCGGACGCGACAACAGCGCCCTGCCAACCGCCAGCATCTGCTGCTCGCCGCCGGAAAGCGTACCGGCCATCTGCCAGCTGCGCTCCTGCAAACGCGGAAACATTTCATAAACCCAGTCGATATCCTTTTGAATACCTTCTTTATCGCTGCGCATATATGCGCCAATCTGCAAATTCTCCAGCACTGTAAGGTTAGGGAAAATGCGGCGCCCTTCCGGTACCAGCGTTAAACCTTTTTTTACAATCTGCTGCGAATTCAGCCCGGTAATATTATCGCCGTTATAAACTATCTGCCCGCTTTTTGGCTTTACAAGGCCGACAATGCTGCGCAGCAGCGTGCTTTTGCCTGCACCGTTGGCACCGATAAGCGTAACAATCTGCCCTTTGGGCACTTCAAGCGAAATTCCCTTTAAGGCTTCAATGCCTCCGTAGGATACGACAAGATTTTCTACTTTAAGCATCTTCATCCACCCCCAGGTAAGCATCTATAACCCTCTGGTTATTTTGAATTTCTTCAGGTGTGCCTTCGGCAATGGTCATACCGAATTCCAGCACATAAATGCGGTCGGAAATTTCCATAACCAAATCCATATGATGTTCAATCATAAATACCGTTAAATTGTATTCTTTATGAATCTGGCGGATAAATTCCGTAAGTTCTTCCGTTTCCTTCGGGTTCATACCGGCCGCAGGTTCATCAAGCAGTAACAGGCGCGGCTTGGTTGCCAGTGCGCGTACAATTTCCAGGCGGCGCTGCTGGCCGTAAGGCAGGCTCGAAGCCTTTTCGTTGCGCAAATCCCACAAGCCTACTTCCTGCAAAAGTTTTTCGGTATTGCGGTGCATTTGTTTGGCTTCTTTCATGTACCACGGCAGATGCAGTGTTGCCGAAAGAAAATCCGATTTTAAATGCAGATGGTTTGCAATCAGAACATTTTCATAAACCGTTAAATCTTTAAAAAGCCTTATGTTCTGGAAAGTACGGGCAATGCCAAGCTTGGCAATTTCACTCGGGCGCTGGCCGGTAATATCAATTTCCTGCCCCTGCGCATTGGTGTAAATAACCTTGCCTTCTGTCGGCGTATAAACGCCGGTAATCATGTTAAAAGCAGTTGTTTTGCCGGCACCGTTAGGGCCAATCAAAGCAATAATTTCATGGTCGTTAATTTCTATGTTCAGTTTATAAACAGCGGTTACGCCGCCGAACTGCATGGTAATATCATTGGTTTTTAAAATCATTGCGCAGCCCCTTTCCGCTTAATAAAGCCAAGAGGATTTTTTACAAAGTTAATGGCTTTCTGCCAGGAAAATTCCCGCGTGCCCATAATGCCATGACGCCAGAACAGTACGCATACCATTAAGAGTACGGAGAAAATAACCATACGGAAGCCAGGGCGGAACAGCGGAATATCCATGCCAAACAGCATCAGCGGCTCATCAAAGAAACGCAGGTATTCCAGCCCTGCCGTTACGATAATGGCGCCAATTGCGCTGCCGGTAATGCTGCCCATGCCTCCAAGCACGATAATCAGCAAAAAGTTATAAGTAAGCGTAAAGAGGAAGTTTTTCGGGTCAACCGTGCCTAAAAGCGCACCGTACAAACCGCCGCCGATACCTGCAAAAAACGCACTTACCATAAAGGCAAGGTTTTTATGCCAGAACAAATTAATGCCCATTGCTTCGGCAGCAATTTCGTCCTCACGGATGGCTTTAAAAGCCCTGCCGTAAGAGGAATTAACCAAAAGCGTAATAAACACAAAGCTGATAAGCGTTACAAGGAAGATATAGCGCACGTCGTTCAGCGGCGGAATATCCTTAATGCCCAGCGCGCCGTTGGTAATGCTCTGCGCGTTGGTAATCCAGATACGGATTATTTCAGAAAAGCCGAGCGTTGTTACTGCAAGGTAGTCGCCGCGCAAACGCAGCACCGGCGTACCAATCATAAACGCAAACAGCGCGGCAAGCACGCCGCCTAAAAGCAGCGCCGCCCACAGCGGCAGCTCTATATCCGCAATAAGCGGATTCATCGGCACGGCGTAAAAAACATTTTCCCTGTATTCAACAGGAACGGTAAAAATACCTACCGTGTAAGCGCCAATGGCCATAAAACCTGCCTGCCCCAATGAAAACTGCCCTACAAAGCCGTTGGTTAAGTTCATGGAAAGGCCGATAATGGCATATACAAGGCACAAATTAACAATTCTGCGGATATAAGAGTCCATTTCCTCCTGAACGAAAAACGCAAGCCCGAAAAGGACAATTATGCCGGCTATGGTTAACAAAGCATCTCTTTTTTTCGTCATAATTACACCTTCTCCGTTGTTTTTTCGCCCAAAAGGCCAGTAGGTTTATAAAACAGAATAACAATAAGCACAATAAAAGCAAAGGCATCGCGGTAGCCGCTTAAATCCGGGAAGAAAGCAACAATTAAAATTTCGCCAAGGCCCAGAATAAAGCCGCCGAGCACCGCGCCCTTAATATTGCCTATGCCGCCGATAACGGCCGCAATAAAGCATTTCAGGCCGGGCATAACGCCCATCATCGGCGTAATGCCCGGATAACGGATGCCGTACATAATGGAGCCGATTGCTGCCAGCGCCGAACCTATAATAAAGGTAATGGAAATAACATTATCAATATTAATGCCCATTACTCTGGCAATTTCGTAATCTTTGGAAACCGCACGCATGGCCATGCCGGTTTTGGTATGGTTTACAATGTGCAGCAGCACTACAAGGCTGAGAATAGTTACAACAGGAATTACAAGGCAGATTGCCTGAATTTCTATGCCACCGACGCTGATGTTCTGCGACAGGAGCGGCACATCAGGGAAACGCATCGGGCGTCCGCTGAAAAGATAGTTGGCAAGGTTTTCCAGCAAAAACGATGCACCGATAGCGGAAATTAAAATAGAATTTTTAGGCGCTTCACGGAGCGGGCGGTAAGCACTGCGCTCTATTAACACACCAAGCAGCGCCGTCATAATAATTGTTATGATAAAAGTAAAATACCACGGAATATGAAAAGCCGTAATTCCGAAAAAAGCAAAATAACATGCCATCATTACAATGTCGCCATGGGCAAAGTTAATCATCAGCAAAATGCCGTATACCATTGTATAGCCTATTGCTATCAATGCGTACAGGCTGCCGAGCGATATTCCGTTAACCATATGCTGCACAAAGCTCAGCGCCGACATGTTGGCAATAGCGTCAAAAAACTCCATAAGGGCACCTCATAACCAAAAAACTGCTCCCTTCCCTCAAAGGAAGGGAGCACCTTTTACTTAAATTTTAAATCACTTAGCTTCTACGTAATCTTTAAAGGTAAATTTGCCGTCTTTAACGGTTTTAATAACAACGCCTTTAATCGGGTCGCCGTTTTCATCAAGCGTGGTCATGCCGGTTACACATTCAAGGTCTTTGGTTGCGGCAATCGCATCGCGGATTTTAACGGTATCGGTTGCAGTACCTGCTTTTTCAATGCCGCTTACGGCAATCAGGTAAGCATCATAAGCCATTGCGGTTAAAGCGGAAGGTTCACCGTTGTATTCTTTAGTGTAAGCATCAAGGAATTTCTTAGCTTCTTCGGTGCTTGCTTTTTCGCGGTCAAACGCAGTGGAAAGTGCAACGCCTTCAACATCTTTGCCGCCTACATCAATAAATTCCTGAGTTTCCCAGGTATCGCCGCCCATGAACTGTGCGTCAATGCCAAGCTGGCGTGCCTGTTTTACCAAAAGTGCAGATTCCGTGAAGTTGCCGGGTGCAAATACTGCGTCCGGGTTCAGAGCTTTAATGTTGGTTAAAATAGCGGTAAAGTCTTTATCGCCAGTCTGATAGTTGGCAACATCAACAATGCTGTTTTCGTCGCCGGTCAGTTTAACAAACTCTTCGCGGAAGAATTTTGCAAGGCCTACAGAGTAGTCATTGGAAACTTCCTGTACAATGGCAACTTTCTTAAAGCCGTTCTGGTGTGCATATTCTGCCATTACCTTGCCCTGGAACGGGTCGATAAAGCATGCACGGAAGTAATAATCGTTGTTTGCGGTTACCTGCGGGTTGGTGCAGCTTGTGCCAACAGCAGGAACTTTGTTTTCTTTAACTATATTGCCGGCAGCCATAGAAAGGGAAGAACCGTAAGAACCTACCAGCACGCTTACTTTATCCTTTTCAATAAGGCGTGCCGCAACGGATGCAGCTTCTGCTTTATCGGATTTGTTGTCAGCTACAACCAGTTCAACTTTTTTGCCCAAAACTTCGGGATGCAGTTGGTTTGCCAGTTTAATGCCGCGCAGTTCCAGTTCGCCGCCGGCGGCATTATCGCCTGTCAGCGGTAAAAATACGCCAACCTTTACTACATTCTGGTCGGCAGCTTTTTCTTCGCCGCCGCAGCCGGTAAACAGACCCATTGCCAGAGCCGAAACAGCCATCACGGATAATAATTTCTTAAATTTCACTTTGCATCTACCCCTTCTTTACTGCTTTTACAGTTTTGTAACTAACTTGTGTAAAATTATAACACCAAAGTGTACTTGTGACAAGATTGTAAAGTCAGCGTAAATTTTAACAGTATTTTGTTTTTATTTTGACATTTTCTGTTAATATGTAGCGGCAGCGCCGTGGATATTTTCTAATTTCTTCTCTTTTTGTTTTTATACAGTAAACTTTACACAAAAGTACTTTTGGACACGTCTACTGTTAAAAGACACGTTTTGAAAGAATTTTCTAAAAAATTTTTATGTATACACGAATACAATCCAAATTAAGTATAATTTTTTACAGTTTCGGGTAAAAACATAACTATATATGTTATACTTTAAGAAAAGCAGCAACAGTGTTAGCACAAATATGCCTAAATTATCAAAAGAACGCACTGCCGGAAAACCGGAAAGAAACTCAATGCAAAGGATGCAGAAACCATGAAAGTAATTGATTTAACGCATACAATTACAGAAAAAATGCCTGTTTTTCCCGGTACGGAACAGCCGCAGTTAATAACAGTTAACAACTATGATGAAAACGGATTCAGGGAAACACTTTTAAAAATAACAACGCATACCGGCACACACATCGACCCGCCTGCGCATATTTACAGCGAAAAAGCAACGCTTGACGCCATGCCGCCGGAACAATTTATCGGCAAAGCGCTGGTAATAGACTGCCGCAGCATAAAACCCGGCGGCAACATTACCTTGCAGCATATAACGGCTTACGGCGCTAAAGCAAAAGCCGCAGATTTTTTGCTGTTCAACCTTGGCTGGGATAAATATTGGGGCACTGAAACTTATTTGGGTCAGTATCCCTGCCTGAATGATGAGGCAATTAACTTTATTTTGGAAGGCAACTACAAAGGCATTGGCTTTGATGTAATGGGCATTGACCCTATTGATGACGAAAATTTAACGCTGCATAAAAAATTATTTAAAAACAAACAGATTGTAAATATTGAAAACCTTAAAAATTTAGATTTATGCGGCAGCGATTTATTTTGGTTCAGCTGTTTTCCTCTGAAAATAGCAAACAGCGACGGTTCGCCTGTCCGCGCCGTCGCCTGGTTTGAAGAATAAAATTTTAATTATATATATTTTCAGGGCATTAATTGCATAAACAAGAGTGACATGTACGCAAAAAGCGCAAACTGATAAATCAGTTTGCGCTTTTAATTTTTATTGCAGTGAATTAGCGTAATTTACCGCACTAACGGCATTGGGAGCATAACAGTCAGCACCTATGCTGTCGGCATAATCCTGCGTAAGCACCGCACCGCCAACGATAATTTTAAAATCGCCCGCCGCGCGCAGTGCTTTAATGGTTTCTTCCATAGCACCGACTGTTGTCGTCATCAGCGCCGAAAGGCCAACCACGCTTACTTTATTCTGCACCGCAGTTTCTGCAATTTTTTCGGGCGGCACGTCCTTGCCAAGGTCAATAACCTGATAGCCGTAATTTTCAAACAATACTTTAACAATATTTTTGCCAATGTCGTGAATATCGCCTTTAACGGTGGCCAGAATTACTTTTATGCCGTTGCTCTGGCTGCCGCCTTCCGCTGCCATTTTATCACGGATAACGTTAAAGGCCGCTTTGGCTGCTTCCGCACTCATTAAAAGCTGCGGCAAAAAGATTCTGCGTTCTTCAAAGCCTTTGCCAACATAATCAAGCGCAGGTATCATTTCGGCATTAATAATATCAAGCGGCTGCTTTCCGGCAAGCTGTTCTTTTACTGCCTTTTCGCTCTGTTCACGCAGGCCTTTAACAATGGCTTCGTACAATGTATATTCCGCAGTCTGCACCGGCTGCTGCTTTGCCTGGGCTGCACCTGCAAACATGGCTACATATTCCTTGCAGCCTTCGTCTAAACCGCTGAGCGCGCCAAAAGCATAGTAAGCATTCATCATGGCTTCGCTTTGCGGATTGATAATGGCGCAGCTTAAGCCTGCCTGCATTGCCAGTACAAAAAATGCGCTGTTTACGGCATCACGCGCAGGCAGGCCAAAGGAAATATTTGACACGCCCATAACGGTTTTTATGCCGCGTTTTTTCAGTTCACTCAACACCTGCAAATCAATATTGGCATTATCGCTGCCGGTACTAATCGTAAGCGCCAGCGGGTCTACAATAATATTGCGCTTTTCAATGCCATATTCCGCCGCACGTGCAATAATTTTTTCGGCAATGGCAATACGCCCTTCCGCAGTCTGCGGTATGCCGCTGTCGTCCAGAGTCAGCGCAACAACTGCAGCGCCGTATTTTTTTACAAGCGGCAAAACTTTTTCAAGGCTTTCTTCTTTGCCGCACACGGAATTCAGCAGCGGTTTGCCGTTATAAAGGCGCAGGCTGCGCGCCATGGCTTCATAGTTGGATGTATCAATCTGCAACGGCACGCTGGTTATTGCCTGCAAGCGCTGTACTGCTTCCGCACTTACAGCTGCTTCGTCAATTCCTGGCACGCCCACGTTAACATCCAATATTCCGGCGCCGCGGTCAATTTGTTCCAGCCCCAGACGGCAAATATAATCATAATCGCCGTTTAAAATGGCCTGTTTTAAGCGTGGTTTGCCTGTTGGGTTAATGCGCTCGCCAATTATTACCGGCTTATGCCCGATAACAACTGCACTGCCGTAAGCGGCAACCGCCGTTAAATCGCAGCTGCGCTGCCGGGGAACTACATTACGGCATTTATTTACCAGTGCAGCGATATGCGCAGGCGTTGTGCCGCAGCAGCCGCCCATGATTGCAAGGCAGCCGTCCTGTGCCATTGCGTACATCAGCTGCGCAAATTCTTCCGCATCAACATCAAAAACAGTTTTGCCGTTTACTTCTTTGGGCAGCCCGGCATTGGGGTTCAGCACAGCAGGCAGCGGCGTTGCCGCAAGCAGCTGCGGCAAAAGTTTCTGCATCTGCGCAGGGCCTAGCCCGCAGTTAAAGCCGACAGCGTCAGCGCCAAGGCCTTCCAGCATAACAGCCGCCGCTGTAATATCGCCGCCGGTTAAAAGTTTGCCGCCTTCGTCAAGCGTCATTGTTGCAACTACCGGCAGGCTGCTGTTTTCTTTTGCTGCCAAAAGCGCGGCTTTCAGCTCGTAGGTGTCGCTCATGGTTTCAATTAAAATTAAATCAGCCCCGGCTTTTACGCCTGCCTGTACAATTTCCGCATAAATGCTTACGGCTTCTTCAAACGGCAAATCGCCGTAAGGCGCAAGCAGTTTGCCTGTTGGCCCCATATCAAGCGCTACAAAACTGCCCGGCTTTTTGGCACAGGCTTTTTTTGCTATTGCCACTGCCTGCTTAATTACATCGGCGGTTTTAATTTCCGTACCCGCAAATTTAAGGCGGTTTGCGCCAAAAGTATTTGTTTTTATAATATCCGCACCGGCGTTTAAATAAGCGGTGTGGATTTTTTCAACTTCACCGGCATGGCTGAAGTTCCACAGTTCCGGCAGCTCGCCCGGTTTAAGCCCGGCAGCCTGAAGCATGGTGCCCATGGCGCCGTCAAAAAATAAAGTTTTTTTGCCAAGTAAATCTTTAAAAAGCATATTGTTCCTCACAGTTTTTTATATATACAATTTGCATTGTTTTCGCAATTTTTGCAGTTTGAAGCTTTATTTTCACATTCATTTGTAATGCCGATAATTGCCGTTACCGATTTTACCGGAGCCAGCATGCCGCCTGCCGTCACTGTCAGCCCAATGCGTTTTTGCGCATCAAGCATTCTTAAAAGACGCGGCTGGTCAGTCAGCTCCCAGTCGGCATAACCGGGTGAAAAACGCGGCTTAAAATGCAGCCCGCCATATTCTGCGCTTATTTTTGCTTCTGTTTCGTCGCAGTAAGTTTCAATAAGCGCCGTACACACGGCCTGCCCGGCAGCGCCTTCGGCTATATTGG
>ULXE01037491.1_pt1 | contig 22380 bp, 19 predicted proteins | sample 1961001 | NCBI WGS metagenome assembly ULXE01 (sample SAMEA4835831, study PRJEB28245) | human gut metagenome | biome: gut microbiome; material: fecal sample | place: Denmark | collected 2008
ATTGAGATTTACTATTCTTTCGTCGGCAAGGTGGACTTGCCCGAATGACCGCCTGCCCTATCCGATACCAAAGACAAGTACCGGATAGGAAAGGCAAAATTTTTTACACTTCTATTACTTCTTTATCACACATCAGTAAATTCGTGGGGATACCAGTCTACAGGATTTTACAGCCCGACATCACGTTACGGAACAGCGGACGAACTGCGGGAATTTATAGACAAATGCCATCAGAATGGAATCGGAGTGCTGCTTGACTTTGTGCCGGTGCATTTTGCGGTGGATGGATATGGCCTGTCAATGTATGACGGCACCGCATTATATGAATATCCGAACTGCGATGTCGGATACAGCGAATGGGGAAGCAAGAATTTCAATCACTCCCGCGGAGAGGTTCAAAGTTACCTGCAGTCCTGTGCTAATTACTGGTTGAAGGAATATCATTTTGACGGACTTCGAATGGACGCCATAAACAATATCATATACTGGCAGGGTGATTCCAGACGCGGAATTAATAGAAATGCGCTTCAGTTTCTGCAATATATGAACCGCGGGCTTAAGGGAATGTATCCGTCGATCATTCTGGCTGCGGAGGATTCCAGTCCTTATCCGGGAATTACCAAGTGCGCCGACTGGGGTGGGCTCGGATTTGATTACAAATGGGACCTTGGCTGGATGAATGATACGCTTATCTATTTTAAAGATGGCATGGACGATAGGATAAAAGATTATCATAAATTAACTTTTTCTATGATGTATTATTATTCGGAGAATTTTATACTCCCGTTCTCACATGATGAGGTTGTGCATGGCAAGGCAACCATTATGCAGAAGATGAACGGACAGTATGATGAGAAATTCCCTCAGGCGAGGGCTCTATATATGTATATGTATACGCATCCGGGTAAGAAACTGAATTTCATGGGAAATGAAATCGGACAGTTAAGAGAATGGGATGAGACGAGGGAACAGGACTGGGATATCCTAAAGTATCCGGTTCATGATGCATTCCATCGTTATATGATGGAGCTTAATAAGCTCTATCTTGAGCATTCTGCATTATGGGAGAAGGATTTTGACAATGACGGTTTTATGTGGATTGACTGCCATGAGGAAGGGCGGTGCATATATGCGTATGAACGCCGCTCGTCCACGGAACGTCTGGTGATAGTGTGTAAATTTACAAATACGCCGGAGGAAAATTATTATTGTCATGTTGAAGGTGCGTCAGGTCTTAAGCTGCTTCTGGCATCTGATGCCGATTGTTTTGATGGGCCGGTTCATTATGATGAGGACGAGTCTGTAAAGGTCGTGGATAATACCGCAGAAATTAAACTTGGAGAATTTTGCACGAAAATATATAAAGTTATTTAGAATATAAATTAATTTTATTAAGTTCAGGTTGATATTGCGCACTTGAAATATATCATTCAATGATGTAAAATAAAGGTTAATCAGCGTACAGGAGGAAGACCCTTGAACAATAAAGAGATGATGGAATTAAGACCGGAACTGGACAGTCAGTTTGATGAGCTTGTCAAATATTGTATGGCATCCGGTGTCATTGATTCTAATTTATATATTGAATATGATGTTAAGAGAGGACTAAGAGAGAGCAACGGTAAGGGTGTTCTTACGGGACTCACGGAGATTTCCGATGTAGTGGGATTCGACGTGGTTGACGGGGACAGGGTGCCGTGTGATGGCCGTCTCTATTTCCAGGGATATAATGTCCAGGATCTTATCCGCAAAGGCGACAGAAGAAGATTTGCGTTTGAAGAAGCAACATATCTTCTGTTATTTGGCGCGCTTCCTACGAGGGAACAGTTAAGACAGTTTATAGATATTCTCGGAGGATTAAGAGAACTTTCGGGACAGTTCGTGCGTGACGTTATTATGAAAGCACCGAGCAGTAATATTATGAATGCATTGGAGAAGAGTATCGTCACATTGTATTCATATGATGAGATGGCTGAAGATATTTCTGTACCGAATGTATTGAGACAGGCGTTGCAGCTTATTGCCAAGATGCCGGTTATATCGGTATTTGCATATCAGTCATATATGCATTTTAAGATGGATGATGTTCTTATTATACGTAACCCGGATCCGCAATGTTCAACAGCTGAGAACATATTGAGAATGCTCAGACCTGATGGTAAATATACTGAACTTGAAGCTAAGGTTCTTGATGTTGCGCTTGTACTTCATGCAGAACACGGCGGTGGTAATAACTCAACATTTACCACGCATGTAGTTACATCATCCGGAACGGATACATATTCAACGGTTGCAGCATCTGTTGCATCGCTTAAGGGTCCTAAGCATGGCGGTGCGAACCTTAAGGTTAAGCGTATGTTTGATGATATTAAGGAACATGTATCCGATTGGGAAGATGAGGATGCTCTTCGCGAATATCTTCAGAAGATACTTGATAAGCAGGCTTTCGACAATGCCGGACTTATTTACGGTATCGGACATGCGGTATATACATTATCAGACCCGCGTGAGGTTATTCTTAAGGAATATGCCAAGCGTCTGTCTGAGGAGAAGGGTTTTGTCAAAGAGTTTGAGCTTTATGACAGGGTTGAGAGAATAGCTAAGGAACTTGTATCCAAGTCCCGCCACACATTGAAGCCGATATGTGCGAATGTCGATTTCTACAGCGGATTTGTATATACAATGCTTGGAATACCGGAGCAGATGTTCACTCCGATATTTGCTATTTCGCGTATCGCAGGATGGAGCGCACACAGGTTGGAAGAACTTGTCAATAAGGGCAAGATAATCCGTCCGGCATATAAATATGTCGGACATCATGAGGAATATGTTGATTTGAACGACAGATAGATATCATAAGCTTCCGGGAATATTTTTTCCGGGAGCTTTAGTGTATCCGGAGAGTAAAAATGGAACTCAGAGTATTAAAGTATTTTCTGATGGTTGCCAAGGAACAAAGTTTTACGAAAGCAGCCGAACAGTTACATATAACACAGCCGACATTGTCAAGGCAGCTTGCACAACTTGAGAACGAGCTTGGAACATCACTTTTTGTGCGGACAGGAAGAAATATTACATTGACGCAGGAGGGAATCCTGCTTAAAAGACGTGCACTTGAAATCATAGATCTGGAGGGACGCACTATTGAAGAACTGCAGGGAGCAGACAAATATGTTGAAGGAACGGTTACCATAGGGTGCGGCGAATTTGCGGTGGTTGAGAAGCTGGCAGAGATATGCCGCAGATTTAAATCCAAATATCCATTGGTCCAGATTGCAATACACACTGCAACAGCAGACATGATATATGAGATGATGAATAAAGGACTTGTGGACGTAGGACTTTTTATGGAACCGGTGGATACACAGGATATGGAGTATATCAGGCTAGTCGGCAGCGACCACTGGGTCGTAAGCATGAGGCCGGATGATGAGCTGGCATCGCATAAATACATTAAGAAACAGGATATTATCGACAAACCTCTTATAATTCCGGAACGTGTGAATGTGCAGAGCGAACTGGCCAACTGGTTCGGTAAAGATTTTGACAGGATACAGATTGCGCTTACGAGTAATCTCGGAACCAATGCCGGCGTTATGGCAATGGCAGGACTTGGTTATCCGGTATCGATTGAGGGTGCGGCAAGGTACTGGCGTAAGGATCTGCTGGTGCAGAGAAGATTGTATCCTGCGATAACAGCTAACACTGTGATAGCCTGGCGCAGAAACATACCGAATTCTCGGGCGGTAAATAAGTTTATCGAAGAAATCAATGCCTTTAAGGCATTGATGATGATTTGATATAGGCATTAGACATAAATAAAATATAGAATTAGAATAGATATGTAAGGTAGCTTATATATCTTTTTTAATATGGAGGTAACAGAAATGGGCAGAAAATTAGTAGCATATTTCAGTGCAAGCGGCACAACGAAGAAAACAGCCGAGACAGTTGCGCAGGCAGGCAAATTTGATTTATATGAAATTACACCTAAGGAAGCATATACCAAGGCTGACTTAAATTGGATGGACAAAAAATCGAGAAGCAGTGTCGAAATGAACGATAAGAAATTCAGACCGGAGATAGTTAAGAAACCGCTCAATACTGCGGATTATGATGAGATTATTCTCGGATTCCCTATCTGGTGGTACGTTGCACCGACGATCATCAACACATTCCTTGAATCATATGATTTCGCGGGCAAGAAAATTGTTCTTTTTGCCACATCGGGCGGAAGCGGATTCGGCAATACAGTCAGTGAACTTAAGGCATCTGCACCGGGTGCGGAAATCATTGAGGGCAAGGTTCTGAACGGAATGTCAGCACAGGATATTGCCGCATGGGTAAACACATTATAAAACCGGAGGTTATGTTATATGGAGAAAATAATTCAGACCGCGGGCAGAAATGCACTCTCGGAGTTTGCACCGCAGTTCGCTCACTTTAATGATGATGTCCTTTTTGGCGAGAACTGGAACAATCAGGATATTGATGTCAGGACCCGTAGCATTATAACGGTTGTTGCGCTTATGGCTTCGGGAATCACCGATTCATCACTCGTATATCATCTTCAGAATGCGAAAAATCATGGTGTCACGCAGAAAGAAATCGCTGCCGTGATCACACATGTAGCATTTTATACAGGATGGCCTAAGGGCTGGGCGGTATTCAATCTTGCCAAAGAGGTGTGGCAGCCGGGTGAGGGCGATATGCCATACGAAGATGAGGCGATGAGAGCACATGCGAAGTCAATGATATTCCCGATAGGAGAGCCGAACACTGCTTTTGAGAAATATTTTGTGGGAAAAAGTTACCTCGCACCGGTTTCCAAAGAGCAGGTTGGAATTTTTAATGTAACTTTTGAGCCAGGCTGCAGAAATAATTGGCATATCCATCATGCAAAGAGAGGCGGCGGACAGATTCTCGTATGTGTCGGAGGACGCGGATACTATCAGGAAGAGGGTAAGGAAGCCATAGAGATGAAACCGGGCGACTGCATTAACATCCCTGCCGAGGTTAAGCATTGGCACGGTGCCACTCCGACGGAGTGGTTCTCACATCTCGCAGTTGAAGTTCCGGGTGAGGAATGTTCCAACGAGTGGTGTGAACCTGTATCCGACGAAGTATATGGTGTTTTGAAATAGATAGGTCATAGGAGGCTTCTTAATTATTGTGATATAAATCAGTCGAGCGCGATGACGGTATAAGTACAGCTAAGCGTGTCAAGCACTGTGTTATAGTTTTCCTGCTCAAAAGAGTATGTCAGAGAAATGTCATTATTCTTTGCATTATATATTCTGTTATACGTTATCGAATACTGATAAAGCGGTACTTTGGGTTTTGAATTGGGTGCGTAATATTGATAGATGCGTGTGGCGTTTTTGCATGTGGTGTCATCGTACCCATCTTTCATAACGACACATAAATTTCCGTTGTTGTCATTTGAACTTACACCTATCGAGCCGCTTAAGCATACCATATATGTATGTCCCTTTTTCAAAGTGACCTTGTTCTGGGAGCAGGAGACCAGGTCTTTGCTGTTCAGCTTCTGCGTAAAATATGGTGTGACTGCGTAATTTTGAAGAAGACGGTGGCCCGAGATACTGCAGTCAGCAAAAAAATAGCCTGAACATATACCATCTTTGCCGTTCTCACCATTCTGTCCGTCAGCGCCTTGAGCTTTTACTCCGGTATCGGAGCCGGCAATCCACCAGTTTCCGTTGTCACCTATAAACGGTGTGTTACCGTCTTTGCCGTCAACACCGTCCCGGCCGTCAACACCGTCTATACCGTCTTTTCCATCCTGACCGTTGATGCCGTCGGCACCGTCATTTCCACGCAGTGTTGACATATCATAGAGGTTAAGCCATATTGAGTCCCCGGCATAGCGCCATTGCAGCATATCGTTATCGGCGCGGAATTCAGGAGTTCTGCCATCGGTACCTGTGCTGCCGGAAGGACCGGTAATGTCGGTGAGTGCCACAAGGTTCTGCCATGCGCCATCATCGTAACGCCATTGGATATATGCATCCGTACTGCGTACTTCCACAGTTCTGCCGTCAATGCCATCCTTACCATCGACACCGTCAATGCCGTCTTTGCCATTGATGCCGTCCTTGCCGTCAATGCCATCTTTGCCGTTGGCACCATCCTTGCCGTCGGTACCATCTTTACCGTTGACACCGTCCTTGCCGTCGGTACCATCTTTGCCATTGACACCATCTTTGCCGTTGGCACCATTTATGCCGTCAATGCCATCCTTACCGTTGGTGCCGTTTTTTCCGTCCTGTCCGGCCGGACCGGCAGCTCCTGTAAGTTGTGCAATGTCCACCAAATCATGCCATTCGGTTTCGTTGTCGTATTTCCACTGAATAGCACTCTGACCACACTGTACGGCTACCCGGCGGGATTCCTTCCCGGTAATATTTTTCTTTACAAGTACGATGCAGATTGCGGATAAAGTAATAGATACAAGCAGCAATGTACTAAGAAGTACAATTACAGGTTTTTTCACGCGAAACACCTCCACATATATTATTTTTTGTAATGTTCTATAAACAGGCTGACGCCTTGTTTTAATACCTCCATCTGTGTTTTCAGATAGTATTCGTCCTCAAACATGGCATAATGTACGCATGCGCGGACGAATATAAATATTAACGGCGTTATGGTTGTGTACGGTATACCTATTTTGGGCTCAAGCAGTTTGGCATACTCGGTGTATCGTTCATTTACGCCTTCAAAAAATTTCTTGCCATGTTCGATATATTTGGGCAGTGTATATACCTGGTACATAAGCCGGTATTTGCTGCCGTGTTTTTTGGCCGTCCAATAAGGCACTTCTTCGATAAAACGCATTACATCTTTCGGATCCGTTGGTGCTTTTTTCATAAAGTCATCTTCGACTTTTGACATACAATATGCTGTGGATTCAATGATAAGTTCGTCAAGATTCTTGAAATATGAATATAAATTTGCTTTGGTGCAGCCGCATGCATCTGCCAGGGCTTTAATTCCTGTGCCTGTAAGTCCGTTTTCGGCGTAACATTCAAAACATTTCTCCATAATTTCATTTTTGCGTTCGATGTGCTGTTGCTCTGTTGTCTTCATGTTGTATCCTCCTATGGTGACTGACCGTTTGTTTATTATTAGTATAACATAGTATTGTAAGAAAAGCAAGGTATGATTGGGAAATTTGATTGCAATCAGAAGGTGAAAGAAGGCGCCCGAAGTTCGGGCCGCTCCGGTCGCAGGAACCAAAAAGAGAATGTGAATAATTGATATGCGCGTTTGCGTTATATTGGATAATTTCAGGCTTAGTGTAATGTATTCAAGGTCTTTTAATGCTTTAATTGATACCATTTCAAGGCTAAAATCTACCAAATCACACTTTTTTGCATTTTTGGGGGAATTTGGTGCCAATTTGGCAGGTCTCACATTGTAATATGTGAAAATTCATGTATCTTTTAGCATATTTATTCTCATATATTATCATAAATAAGTGTCCTATATAGCAATTAATTATCACCAAATTGCAGATTCTTGCCAAAGAAGTGTGAAATAATCATATTATACACCACAATATTGCTTTTTCGGTGTCACATTTTACTACTAAACGGAGGTCCCCCGGGCCTCCTGCGTTCTGCGCTCCGCTCCGGTCGCAGGAACTAAAAAAGCCACCTCAAAGAGGTGGCTGTAATAAGTCGATGCGACAGGATTCGAACCTGCGACCTCTGCGTCCCGAACGCAGCGCTCTACCAAACTGAGCCACGCATCGTCAATCAACGATAGATATCATATCACAACTCAGTTGGGATTTCAAGACCTAATTTGTGGGTGGATGCTAATTCCGGAAATATTCCGAATGACAGAGTGCGATTTATAATACGTTTTGAGTATCGGATATTCTAATTCTACCACTTTTTTGAGGAAAATAGCTAATCTGGTGTGAATTTTGATGATGAATTATTTAAAATAAGACACTTTTATCCTGAAACAGGTCTAATAATTGATATATTTGGGCGGAAACATACTGATTTAGAGCAGGATTTTCACACCAAATCGCCGAAAATGATAAAAAAGATGCGAAAAGTATAGCATACTATATCGAAATCACTCATCGAATTAGGGAAAAGGCACAACAATCAGAACGAAATATAACTGACTACACCAAAATCACGGCCGGAATTATCACAAAAGGCAATAAATCAGCCGCGCCGTGCCTGCATTATCACAAAAGATATCTACCACAGCTAATGTATGCAGATAGTCACAGATTTCCACAAATTTCCACTTTGCTACACTATATTCAGAAGCTTCATGCCGTTTTCGTATGCAAAAGCATTCTGCAATGTTTCGACGGCGATGGCCTGCATGGCTTCTTTGGTGAAAAACCCCATGTGGGAGGTTATCAGAACGTTGGGAAATGTGCATAGCCGCGAAAGAATATCATCCTGGATTATTTTGTTGGAGACATCCTCGTAGAAAAGGCCATCCTCTTCCTCGTAGACATCAAGGGCAACAGCACCTATATGACCTTCCTTCAGTCCGTCAATCAGGGCGGCCGAATCGATGAGAGAGCCGCGGGAAGTGTTGGAAATTATGACACCCTGCTTCATTTTGCGGATTGAAAGTTCGTTTATCAGGTGGTATGTGTCAGCTGTTAAAGGGCAGTGGAGTGAGATGACATCGGACTTTTCAAAAAGTTCGTCAAGGGTGACATAAATTGCGTCAAGGTTTTCATTGGGATACAAATCATAAGCAAGAACTTTCATATGAAAACCGTTGAAAATATCAATCATGCACTGACCTATTTTACCGGTGCCGATAACACCTGCGGTTTTGCCGTTGAGATCCTGACCCATGAGACCATTGATACTCATATTAAAATCGCGGGTGCGTGTATAAGCGCGGTGAAGCTTGCGGTTCACCGTCAGAATGGAAGCCATGGAAAATTCGGCGACGGCAGCAGGAGAGTAACTTGGAACACGCAGAACCGTGATACCGAGAGCTCTTGTGGCATCAAGATTTACGTTGTTAAAACCGGCGCAGCGCAGAAGAATAAGTTTGATACCGAGAGAAGCCAGTGCCTCGGCAATTTGTTCAGTTACATTGTCATTTACAAAAATACAGACTGCATCGAAGCCACTTGCGAGGATAACGGTGTCAGGCATCAGTGAAGATTCAATAAAATGAATTTTCATGCCATACTCCTTGCTGAGTGGTTCAAACCACAGTCTGTCATAAGGTTTGGTATTGAAAAAAGCGATATTCATGATAGTACTCCTTGTAATATTTCAATAGAATTATTACCATATCGGGAGCAGATTATCCATTTATTTCATATGCGCTTCAATCCAGGCCAAAATATCATTGTATACAACATCACGGTCCTTCTCGTTAAGGATTTCATGACGCATGTCAGGGTAAAGCTTTAAGGTAACATCAGTGATGCCAAGTTTCTTATACTGCGTGTACACAGCAGACGGACCCTTGCCGTAATTGCCGACAGGGTCTTCACATCCTGCGGTCACGAGAATCGGCAGGTCATGCGGAATCGAAGTAAGATTACGCTCCTTGCATACGAATTTAAGAAGCTTGAAAAGCGTTCTGTAACCGTTAAGTGAGAAAGTAAAAGTACAATACGGGTCATCACGGTATTTATCGATTATGTCGCGGTCGCGTGAAAGCCAGTCGCTTGGGGATTCTGCGTCGGGGATGCGCTTGTTGTAACTGCCGAATGCAAGCTTGTCAATAAAAGCACTCTTGTAGCGGTCTCCGCGGAAAAGTCTCAAAAAATTCGTGAGAAAAATACCGAAGCCGGTTACAAATGAAGGCATTACGCCGGTTCCCATGACGATTGCCCCATCGATGCCGGTGCCGTACATTGTAAGGTATTTGCGGAAGATGAAAGAACCCATACTGTGACCAAGTATATAATAAGGCACACCTGGATGGGCTTCCTGGGTTATTTTCTTGAGACGGTGAACGTCGCGGACAAGAATTGTCTCGGCATCGTGCTCGGCAAAATACCCAAGGTCCTTCTCTGTTGCAGCGGTGAGTCCGTGGCCTAGGTGGTCTTCGCCGACCACAAGGAAACCGTGACCTGCCATAAATGATGCAAAATCATCATATCGGTCCATATACTCCTCCATACCGTGGACGATTTGAAAAATTGCACGAATATTGCCATCATCAGGGGACCATGAATAGGCATGGCAAGTATTTATGCCGTCTCTCGACGGGAAACCGAATTCTTTTCTTATTGCCATATAAATTACCTCCGGAATAATAGTATACACATATTTTCTCATATTTTACGGACAAAGTAAACCAACAGAGTTAAAAAAACGTTTGAAAGAAGGGGGATAACCGTCTTGATTTTTTATGCGCCGTAGTTTAATATTAATGTATATACACAAATTTCAGGAGGAACCATAATGGTCAGATTAAGTCAGGGCGGTGCATACCTCTTAGGCGGCACGGAGATTGTTGAAGACAATAACGAAGCAGCTGCAGTTCTTGCGGCTAAGCTTGGAAGTGCTCCGGATAAGAAAGAGGCGGCACACAATACTATTGCATATAATATATTAACATCACATAATACATCGGGTAATGATGAAAAGCTTGAGATTAAGTTTGATAAGCTCACATCACACGATATAACATTTGTAGGAATTATTCAGACTGCCAGAGCAAGCGGACTCGAGAAATTCCCAATTCCGTATGTACTTACGAACTGCCATAACAGTCTTTGCGCTGTAGGCGGAACTATTAATGAAGACGACCACATGTTTGGTCTTACATGCGCCAAGAAATACGGTGGAATATATGTTCCTCCTCATCAGGCAGTTATACACCAGTTTGCAAGGGAGATGCTTGCAGAAGGCGGTAAGATGATTCTCGGTTCGGACAGCCATACCCGTTACGGTGCACTCGGAACGATGGCAGTTGGTGAGGGCGGACCAGAGCTTGTTAAACAGCTCCTTAATAAAACATATGACATTAATATGCCGGGTGTTGTGGCTATTTATCTTACAGGTTCACCGGCCAAGGGAGTCGGCCCTCAGGATGTTGCACTTGCCATTATCGGTGCTGTTTTTGCCAATGGATACGTCAAGAATAAAGTCATGGAATTTGTCGGACCGGGCGTAGCCAATTTAAGCGCTGATTTCAGAATAGGTGTAGATGTTATGACAACAGAGACAACATGTCTCTCATCTATATGGAAGACAGATGACAGAATCAGGGAATTTTATGATATTCACGGAAGAAGTGAATCTTATAAAGAACTTAATCCGGGCAACGTGGCATACTATGACGGCGTTGTATATGTTGACCTTGATAAGGTTAAGCCGATGATTGCCATGCCGTTCCACCCAAGCAATACCTATACAATAGAAGAACTTAATGCTAACCTTGAAGATATTCTTCACGATTGCGAGAAGAAGGCACTTGTAAGCCTTGACGGACAGGTTGATTTCAAGCTCACGGATAAGATTAAGAATGGCAGACTCTATGTTGACCAGGGAATTATCGCAGGATGCGCCGGCGGTGGATTTGAGAATATATGTGATGCTGCCGATATTCTCCGCGGACATTCAATCGGTGCTGATGAATTTACATTAAGCATTTATCCGGCAAGTACACCTATTTATATGGAGCTTGCGAAGAACGGACGTCTTGCAGACCTTATGGAGACAGGTGCCATAGTCAAGACAGCTTTCTGCGGACCTTGTTTTGGTGCCGGAGATACACCTGCCAATAATGCATTTTCAATCAGACATTCGACACGTAACTTCCCGAACAGAGAAGGATCCAAGCTGCAGAAGGGCCAGATTGCATCAGTTGCGCTTATGGATGCGCGTTCGATTGCAGCAACAGCGGCTAACAAAGGATACCTTACTGCAGCAACAGATATTGATGTTGAATATACGGGACCTAAGTATCATTTTGATAGTAATATATATGCTAACAGAGTTTTTGACAGTCACGGAGTTGCGGATCCGGAGCAGGAAATTCAGTTCGGACCGAACATCAAAGACTGGCCTGAGATGGTAGCGCTTCCGGAGAACCTCATTATCAAGTGTGTATCCGAGATTCATGATCCGGTTACGACGACGGATGAGCTTATTCCTTCCGGAGAGACATCCTCATTCCGTTCCAATCCGCTCGGCCTTGCGGAGTTTGCACTTTCGAGAAAGGATCCGCTTTATGTAGGACGCGCCAAAGAAGTTCAGAAAGCAGAGAAGGCAAGAGAAGCCGGTAACTGCATGGGAGAAGCACTTCCTGAGCTTCGTGACATAATGCATAAGATCAAAGAAACATTTGATGTAAGCAGAGAAAATACCGGTGTCGGAAGTACGATTTTTGCGGTTAAACCGGGTGACGGTTCGGCCAGGGAGCAGGCTGCATCATGTCAGAAGGTACTTGGCGGATGGGCTAACATCGCCAACGAGTATGCAACCAAGCGATACCGTTCCAACCTCATCAACTGGGGTATGATACCTTTCATTATTGATGAGGGTGAACTTCCGTTTGAGAATCTTGATTATATTTTTGTACCGGGAATTGCAGATGCTATCAAGACCAAAGCATCAAGCGTGAAAGCATATGTTGTGAATAAGGACATGAAAGAATTCGAACTTAAGATTGGTGAACTTACCGATGATGAGCGCAGGATAATTCTTGCAGGATGTCTTATTAACTTCTACAAAGAACAGTAATTTACAAAGCCCGACAGATGTCTGCAGCATTTGCCGGGCATTACTATACCCTCCAATCGCAAGAAAATTTACCCCAAATGATTAATTTTATAACAAATTTGAGTAGAAAAACGAAATTGACTAATCCAAAAAGAGAGTTCATAATCGTTATAAAAAATAAAATTAAGGAGGATGAGCTTGTGAAAACATTGGAGACAAACGACTGGATGATAATTAATAGTATCATATATAAGATTTACACGACTGAGGATGTTACGGTTATGAGAACGGCACTGCTTGAACAGCTTAAGATGATTATGGACTTTGACAGTGCTGATTTCTATCTGGCGGCGGCAGATGACAGCGGCAGACTGGTTGATCAGGTAACATATAACTGCGATGAAGACGGCTCGTCCAAATACAGTGAACTTGATTACAGCCGCGGCATTATGTATAGTGGCAAGAGTATGGTTTACCGTGAAACAGATATTATATCTGATGAGAAACGTGTGCAGACGGAATATTACAGAAAAGTTTACAAACCAAACAGCTGGCACTATTCACTGCAGATAATTCTCGGATACAACAAGGAATTTCTTGGTGTCATAACTTTGTATAGAACTATAGGCAAGGATAATTTTGCATATGACGATGTGTTTGTAATGGACATGATGAAAGACCATCTGGCATACAGGCTGTATCAGGACAGATACGGTAATGACGGACAGGGACGCAAGATGTCCGTTATTGAGATGGGCGAACGTTATGATCTTACCAGGCGTGAATCAACAGTTCTGGCGGCACTTGTGGACGGTGAAGAGAACCAGAAAGTGTGCGATGAACTCAGCATCAGCATAAATACACTCAAGAAGCATATATTGAATATATATCGTAAAACGGGCGTCAGAAACAGGGTTCAATTATTCAGAATGGTAAAATAGCAATATAAAAATTACCCCAAATAAGTATTAAAATGGCTATAAATAAGTATTGAAACGATAAAAAGATGATAGTAATATATCCGTAAAGCGAAGGAGCTAATCGAAAAGATTGGCTCCTTTTTTGTTATGTTGACGAGTATGAAAGTGCTCGCTATTAATTTCAATTTCAGGATAAGGAGAGGACCATTATGAAAGAAATTAGCATGATTATCAGACCGGAGAAACTCGAAGAAGTTAAATCAATTCTCGATGAGATTAACTGTGGTGGCATGACCATCACAACAGCTATGGGATGTGGCGCACAGAAAGGTGTGACCGGAGTCAACGAAATCAAAGGATTTAAGACAACAATTAACCTTCTTCCGAAGATGATGGTATCGGTTGTTGTAGAAGACAGTGTAGTAGAACCAATTATCATGAAAGTTCGTGAAAAGCTTGCTACCGATCACGTTGGCGACGGTAAGATTTTTATCAAACCTGTTGAAGAGGCCATCCGAATCAGAACAGGTGAGCGAGGAGATAAGGCTCTTTAAGCCGCATCTTACACGAGAAGCACCGGCGGCACTGGCCGGATCATAAGAAAGAGGTGATAACTTTGGGAAAGAACATAGTTGAATTAACCGGAGTAAACAAAATATATGGAACCAATCATGTTGTCAAGGATCTGACATTGACCGTGGAGGAAGGAGAATTCCTTACACTCTTAGGTTCATCCGGATGTGGTAAGACAACAACTCTCAGAATGATTGCCGGATTTGAAGAGCCGACGACCGGAAGCATCAAAGTTGAAGGCGAGGCTATAGAAGAGAAAGAACCGTATGAGAGAGATGTAAACACGGTATTCCAGAGTTATGCATTGTTTCCGCATAAGACCATTTATGACAATATTGCATACGGGCTGAAAATGAAGAAAGTCCCGAAGAAGGAGATTGCCGAAAGAGTTAAGGAAATGATGGAACTCGTCCAGCTTGAAGGATTTGAGAAGAGATATCCTAACCAGCTTTCAGGCGGACAGAAACAGAGAGTTGCGATAGCAAGAGCACTGATAAACAGACCTAAGGTTCTTCTTCTTGATGAACCGCTTGGCGCACTTGATTTAAAGCTTCGTAAGCAGATGCAGCTTGAACTTAAGAGACTTCAAAAAAAACTCAACATTACTTTTATATATGTAACGCATGACCAGGAAGAGGCACTTACGATGAGCGACAGAATTGCAATTATGCATGACGGTGTCATGGATCAGATTGCAACACCTACCGAGATATATGAACATCCGGCGACCAAATTTGTCGCAACATTCATTGGTGAGACCAATATTTTTGAAGGAATGGCCAAGATTGTGGACGGTGATACCATCACAATCGGAATTGAGAACGGTGATATTACCGGATGCGGTGCAGATTTTGCCGCCGGTGAATTTATAACCGTATCTGTAAGACCGGAGAAGATGAAATACTCATATGAACCGGTCGAAGGATTTACAATAGCTGCCAGAATAGTGGATTACATATATGTAGGAAATATCGTGAAATGTGTGGCTGAACTTCCTAATAAGACACAGGTAAAAATAGAACGTCTTGCCGGCGAGAAAGTACCGGCAATCGGAGATGTTGTATGTCTGTATTGGAATAAGGAAGATGCAGTGCTCATTCACAATCTTGATAACAGATTTTATCAGGCTGTTGAAAATGCAGTATTTGCGTAAGGGAGGCGGTTTGTATGACAAAGCACAGATTTAAATCCAAAACGCTGCCGGCCATTTCAATGGTCGGACCCGTGACAATATGGCTTCTGGTGTTTGTAGCAGCACCGCTTGTGTATGTTTTTATCATGAGCTTCTGCGGACTTGATGAATTTTATAATGTAAGTTATCATTTTACGCTTAACAATTATAAGAGACTTGCAGATTCCAACTATGTGGATATATATCTTCATTCGCTTATAATTGCACTTACGACAACAGTTGTGTGCATCCTTTTGGCGTATCCGTTTGCATATATAATAGCCAGAACCAAAAGCAAAAGGAAAAATCTTCTGTATATGCTTGTAATTATACCGTTCTGGACGAACTCTCTCATCAGAATTTACGGATGGAGATCACTTCTTGGTACAAACGGCTGGATCAATACCTTCCTTATGAATTTACATCTTATAAGCGAACCGATTGACTTCCTTTACAAGCAGGGCACCACAATTTTTGGTATGGTTTACTGTCTGTTCCCATTCATGGTTCTGCCGCTTTATACGGCAATTGAGAAACTGGACGGAAGCCTTCTCGAAGCTTCGGCGGATCTCGGAGCCAAAGGACCGAAAACATTTTTCAATGTAATACTTCCGCTTACATCAGGAGGAATTTTTTCGGGAAGCATTATGGTATTTATACCGTGTCTCGGATATTTCTTCGTAGCAGACATACTTGGCGGCGGCAATTCAGATGTAATCGGCAACCTCGTAGAACGTCAGTTCCAGAGCGGTAACAACTGGCCGTTAGGAGCAGCACTTTCGATTATACTTATCCTCGTAACGCTGATTCTGGTGAAGATTTATCAGAAGCTTGGCGGCGATATGGACAGTCTGGGGGTATAGCATATGAAAAAAAGAACCAAGAGAAAATTAAAAAAGATATTCAGTATAATTTTTTGTTCATTAATATATTTGTTTTTGTTCGCACCCATTATATACATAGTGGCCAATTCGTTTAATGCGACCAGATCCAAACCATACCTGAGCTGGAAAGGCTTTTCGTTAGACTGGTATGTCAAGCTGTTTGATAACCAGACGCTTTTACAGTCATTCGGAAACACAATGATTATTGCGATAACAAGCATGATACTTGCAACGGTCATAGGAACGCTGGCCTCGGTAGGAATGTACAAATTTAAATTTAAAGGCAAAGCAGCTATTGACGGACTCTTGTATATACCGGTTGTTATTCCGGAAATCGTCCTCGGAATTGCGCTTCTTACGCTTTTTTCCAACATTAATATTCCGAGAGGCATGCTTACACTTATAATTGCCCACACGACATTCTGTGTACCGTTTGTAATTTTTAACGTGCGTGCACGACTTGGCGGTTACGATATGTCAATAGAAGAGGCGAGCATGGACCTGGGAGCGGGAAGAATAAGAACATTCTTCGAGATAACGCTTCCGGTTCTGGCACCGGGAATTGGCGGAGGTGCACTTCTTGCATTTACGCTTTCCATAGATGATGTTATCATCAGTTACTTCGTCAACGGACAGACCAAGACATTTCCTCTCAAAGTATATGAGAGCATAAGAAGTGGTGTTGCACCGGACGTAAATGCGTTATCAACCCTTATTCTTATCGGCACAACCGTTCTTGTCATACTGACACAGAGCGGACTTATAAAAAAGCTGCTTAAGAAGGTATAGTGGTTGGAAAGGAGAGATATTATGAAAAGAAAGAGAATTGTATGCGTAGCACTTTCACTGATGCTTGTATTATCACTTGCAGGATTTACCGGATGCGGTAAAAAATCAGCATCAAACGGGGAACTTAATATTTTTACATGGACAGAATACGTTCCGGAATCAGTTATCGAAGATTTTGAAAAGGAATACGGAATCAAGGTTAACTGGACGACTTTCTCAAGCAATGAGGATATGCTTGCAAAGGTAAAAACCGAATCGGCCGGAACATATGATATAGTACAGCCTTCGGATTATATGGTTGAACAGATGATAGCACAGGATATGCTGATGGAACTTGATAAAGATGTAATTACCAATATTGAGAACATCGACAGCGCATTTCTTGATCCATCATATGACCCGGGCAACAAATATTCCGTACCTTATCAGGGCGGTGTCGCAGCAATCGCGGTCAACACGGATAAAGTTTCCAAAGAGATAACAAGTTATGACGATCTGTTCAGCGAAGATCTGAAAGGAAGCATTGTATCTCTTGATGATTACAGAGCCGTAATCGGTATGACAGCGAGAAGCATGGGATACTCAATGAATGAGACTGACACTGACAAGCTTGCCAAGATAGAGGAGAAGCTTCTTAAACTTAAGGACAATGTTAAAGTATACGATTCAGATTCACCGAAGAACTCTCTTATCTCAGGTGACTGTACAGTAGGCTACTGCTGGGCAGCAGAGATCGCACTTGCACAGGAAGAAAATCCGGCAATCAAAATCGTATTTCCAAAAGAAGGACCTTATGTATTCATGGATAACTGGGCAGTCCTTAAGACAGCCAAGAATTCAGAGAATGCGATGAAATTCATAAATTATATGCTTGATTCAGAGACATCACAGAAAGTATCGGAGGAATTTCCGTACCTTAACCCGAATGCCAAGGCAGTTGAAGCACTCGGAGATGAGTATAAGAGCAACGAGGCAAAGAATCCTCCGGCAGATGTAATTGCTTCAGGTGAATATGTATCCAACCTCGATACAGACACACTTGCTATATATGATGCAATGTGGACCAAGTTAAAGAAATAACACCAACAGGAGGAATGTTACATAATGGAAATTAAGAAAATGTATATTGATGGAGAATGGACAGAAGGAACCTCCGGTAAGTTAATAGATTCAATAAATCCTGCAACGGGAGAGGTTATTGCTCAGGTTTACGAAAGCAGCCTTGAGGATACCAACCGTGCCATTGCTGCGGCCAAGAAATCATTCTACGTTACAAGAGAATGGCGTGACATGGATTCACAGCAGAGAGGTGATATTCTCCTTAAGATAGCAGATACCATAGAAAAATACCTTCCGGAGCTTGCAAAACTTGATGCCATCGATAACGGCAAGCCGCTTAGAGAGGCAGAGGGTGACGTTGATGACGGACTCCACACCTTCAGATATTACGCGAGCCTTATCAAAGCTCCGTGCGGAGGCGTATATGAGGTAAACAGCAACTTCGGTACAATGCACTCGTATATGGTTCACGAACCGGTCGGCGTATGCGCCCAGATAACACCTTGGAATTATCCGTTCCTTATGGCCATCTGGAAACTCGCTCCGGCACTTGCGGCAGGCAACAGTATCGTGTTTAAACCAAGTTCCGACACAATGCTTTCAACAATTAAACTTTTTGAGATATTTGAGGAAGTCGGTCTTCCAAAAGGAACCGTCAATCTCGTAGTAGGACCGGGAAGTACGGTCGGCGACCTTTTGGCTTCATCACCTGATGTGGATATGGTAACATTTACCGGAAGCACCGCAGTCGGACAGTCCATAATGCGTGCGGCAGCCGGCAACGTTAAGAAAATCGGCCTCGAACTCGGCGGTAAATCCCCTAACGTCATCTTTGCGGATGCTGATTTTGAAGGCGCTGTTGAATGGGCAATGATAGGTATTTTCTTCAATCAGGGCGAGGTATGCTCCGCCGGTTCAAGAATTATTATTGAGGAATCCATCAAGGATAAATTCGTAGCGCGGCTTGCAGAACGTGCCAACGCAATGACACTTGGCAATCCACTCGGCAATCCGGACATGGGACCGCTTATCTCCGAGAAACACATGAACCGTGTTCTTTCCTATATAGAGAAAGGTAAAGCAGAGGGTGCAACTTGTGTATGCGGCGGATTCCGTTACACTGAGGGAGAGTGTGCAAAGGGTTATTTCGTAAGACCAACTATTTTTGATAACTGTACATCGGATATGACGATTGTAAAAGAGGAAATCTTCGGACCTGTAGTTACAATCCAGACCTTTAAGACGGAAGAGGAGGCTATTGCTCTTGCCAACGACACTCCTTACGGTCTGGCAGGCGGGGTATTTACCTCCGATGCAACCCGTGCAATCCGTGTTATCAAGGAAATCCGCGCCGGCATTACCTGGATCAATTGTTACAATCCGACATTCAACGAGGCTCCTTGGGGAGGATACAAGATGAGCGGCATCGGTCGTGAACTTGGTGTCCATGGCCTTGAGGAATACCAGGAGGTTAAGCAGATCAATATGAATCTCACACCGGGCGTACTCGGCTGGTATGAACATTAATCACATATGATAAGAGACTCTCCGGAAGGGATAACCTGCCGGAGAGCTTTTTTATTTGGTTAACTTGTCCGGTTGCATTGCCAAAATCATCCTCTTGTTGTATTATGAGGGTGCGATAAATTTCAGGAGGAAGTTTAAGCTATGAAGAATATACTGGCAATTTTTAAAGCGGATGTCAGGGGTCTTGTAAAGAATGTGCTGGCATTGATAATAATAATCGGATTATGTATTCTGCCATCGCTGTATGCGTGGTTCAATATATATTCTAACTGGGATCCGTACGCCAATACGGGTAATATTAAGATTGCGGCGTACTCGGAGGATGAGGGATATACGGGTGAGGACGGTACGGTGCAGAATATGGGCGGGAAAATCCTCGACAACCTTAAAGAGAATACGGCAATAGGGTGGACGATGGTAAATTCAGGGGAAGAAGCCATCGAAGGCGTGAAAAGCGGCGATTATTACGCGGCTGTTGTTATAGAGAAGGATTTCTCATATAAAATGTTTAATATGTTTGCGGAAGGTTTTGCCAACCCGGGAATTACCTATTATGAGAATGAGAAGAAGAATGCCGTAGCCACGAAAATAACCGATACGGCGGTATCGACACTGCAACAGAGTATCGACGCACAGTTTGTTGATGTAGTGATACGTACGGTTTTTGAACAGACCAACAATGTATCGGGAGAGATTGAAACCAATAATAAAATAAAGGAATTTACGGACAAGCTTACAGCAGTTAATAATAATCTTATAACATATGAGACTACGATAGAAAGCCTGATATCAGCCAATAAAGAGCTTACCACGTCGGTGGGAAAGGCACAGGACGAGATTGACAGCCTTAAAGGACAGGTTGATACCGGAATTGATGATGTGACCGGAGTGCAGAACGGAATAAGCACCACGAGGACAAGTCTCAGTGATTTTAACGCCAAGGTAAAAGAAAGCGTGGCGCAGATAGAGTCATCACTCGATAAAGTGGTATCGGAACTGGAGAATACAACGGTTACCGATGATGTCCGGAAAATGGCGGACGATATGATACAGACGATGAAGGATGTCAATACACTTAAGAAAGAGGCGCTTAAGCTTGAGGCGGCCATTAAGGGAATAAAGCTTCCGTCGGATTATGATAAAGAGACGCAGGATGCGTTGAATGCCATCGGGTCTGTAATCGGAAATGCCGATGACATAAGAGAAGTTATCAATGGACTGGGTATTACGGATGCGGCAGATAAAGTAACTTCCCGGATAGAGGCAGAGCTTGCCAAAAAGACAGACAGTGTTGAGGATGCGGTAAGGACATGCAAAGATTATGCTTCCAATATGCGTAATATGTTCACAAACAGTCTCATGCCACAGATTGATGGAATACTTGCCAATACGGAACAGATACTTGCCACTGTTAATACATTGCTTGAAAGCATTAATACAACACTTGAAAATACAGGAACGATTTTTGACGGAATGGTATCGACGATTGGTAGTACCAATCAGAGCCTTGAGCAGATGCAGGTGATCATTCAGGGCGTGAGTGAGAAACTTAAGTCTGTGACAGAACTTTTTAATGGCACGACAGAAGATGAAAGGGTGCAGGCACTTAGGAAGCTTATGAGCGGTGACCCGGATACTTATGGGGAATTTTTCTCCGAACCGGTGAAAATAGATACCGTGGAAGTATATCCGATAGCCAATTACGGTTCGGCGATGACACCGTTTTATACCGTGCTTGCGCTGTGGGTAGGTGCACTTTTGTTAACTGCACTCGTTAAGGTTAAAGCCGAACCTAAGAATCTTCAAGGCGTTAAGCTGCATCAGCTGTATTTCGGAAGATATCTGCTGTTTTTCGTACTCGGGCAGATACAGGCGTTGGTAGTTGTATTAGGCGATATATATCTGCTGCACTGCCAGATCCTTGACAAGGGTTTGTTCTGGTTTACCGCTTCACTTACAAGTTTCGTATTTACATTGCTGGTGTACTCGCTGACGCTTTCGTTCGGAGACATAGGCAAGGCAGTCGCGGTGGTAATAATGGTTATCCAGATTGCGGGTTCGGGCGGAACATTCCCGATAGAACTTCTGCCGTCCGTATATCGTAATATATATATTTTCTTCCCGTTCCCATATGCGATCAATGCGATGCGTGAGACAATCGGAGGAATGTACGGCAATATGTATGTAAAATCGTTGCTGCAGCTGATGATTTTTGCGGTGGCGGCGCTTGTGCTCGGACTGGTCATAAGAAAACCTTTTATTAAGTGGAACCACTTCGTTGAGAAGCGAATGGAAGACACGAAGATGATGTAGGAGGGACTTGAGATGAGTAATGACAAATATCGTAAAGCATACAATATGGTAATTGAATATGAAAAAGAGGCACATAGAAAGAATCAGAGAAGAATTGCGGTGGGTCTGAAACTGATAATCATAATTCCGCTTATATTCCTGGCACTGCTTTTTTTTACCGGCAGTTCCAAAGTGATATTTTTGATATTGTGGATTGTATCTCTTTTTATACTTGCGGCATATCTGATCACAGTTGAGTATATGGATTACAACCTTATGGAGCGTATGGCGAAACTGCGCGGACAGGATGAAGATATGGAGAATTATGATCTTATAGGCAATGATGCCATAGAAAACAGGATTCGTGATGTACTTGATAAAATAGATGGAACGGAGGCCGGACATGAAGAACATAATTAGGATTTTTCTGGCGGATATGCGAAGACTCAGCAAAAATGTGG
>ULXE01027305.1_pt1 | contig 22377 bp, 16 predicted proteins | sample 1961001 | NCBI WGS metagenome assembly ULXE01 (sample SAMEA4835831, study PRJEB28245) | human gut metagenome | biome: gut microbiome; material: fecal sample | place: Denmark | collected 2008
TTTTCCAGCCGGCGGAAGAAAAACTCGGCGGTTCTGAAACCATTATTAACAACGGATTTTTAGATGATGTTAACGCTGTTTTCGGCGTACATACCTGGCCGGATGTTCCCGGCGGTTCGATCGGCATTAAATACGGCCCGATGATGGCCGGTTCCGACAGTTTTAAAATTACAATTACCGCTCCCGGCGGCCATGCAGCGCACCCACACAAAACTCCGGACCCGATTGCTGCGGCTGCTTATATGATTACTCAGCTTCAAACCATAGTTTCGCGCGAACTTAACCCGCTTGATTCCGCTGTTATTACGGTAGGCAAAATGACGGCAGGCACTGCAGCCAATATCATTCCTTCAGAAGTAGTGCTTGAAGGTTCTATGCGCTATCTGCTGCCGGAAACACGCAGGCAAATACACGAAAGCATTAAACGCATTGCCGATGGCACGGCGCTGGCACTGCGCGTACACGCCGAAACGGAAATTATACCCGGCTGCGGGCCTGTTATAGGCGCGGATAATCTTGTAGGTATGATAGAAACTTCCGCTGCAAAACTTTTAGGCAACGATAAAGTAAGTATTCTCCCCTCCGCGTCTATGGGTTCGGAAGATTTTTCCTTCTATCTTGCTAAAAAACCGGGGGCATTTTTCCGTATCGGCACGGGCATGGCAGACCCAAACTCTCATCTTGCCCTGCACAATGGAAAACTGCTGTTCAGCGAAGACGCTATTTTAGCCGGGGCTGTAACATTCTGCGGCATTGTTTTCCTTTTTACCGGCTCGGATTTTTCTATACTGGAGTAAGATAAAAAACAAAATCCACCTGTTAGGACTCAAAGGTTAAGCAATCTTTAAACCTTCCATAACAGGTGGATTTTTTATATCTAAGTCAATTATTTTATTTAAAATATACCGTTAGCAACCTGCAATCACCCAAGCTTTTTCAGTGTAATTTTTTCCAAAACTTCCACGCCAGCCTGTAAACCATCGATATTAAAATGCATATTAGGGTCGTGCAACCCAGGTTCGGCAGCAACGCCGACGCCAAAATAAGCCGATTTTAATTTAGGATATGTTTTAGCAAAGTAATGGAAATCTTCACCACCGGGATTTACAAGTTCTTCGCCGAGATTTTCTTCACCCACGACTTCTTTAATGCACTCTGCAACTTCGGCAGTAAGCTCTTTATCAAGCACTGCTGCTGGAATAACTCCTCCCGGTAAGCTAAATTCTGCCGTTGCCCCGTAAGCAGCGGCAACGTTTTCTGCAGCTTTCTGCAGTTTACCAAGCAATTCTGTCATACCTTCATTTTCCTGGCAACGCACGTCAAAAGTTATCTCCGCATGGTCTGGAATAATATTATACGCACTGCCGCCACCATTAACGGCTGTAGCTTTGCAAGACCAGGAAATTACCGGATTAATTCTAACCCCAGACGCCGCATTGATAACCGCCGCTGCTACTTCAACAGCGTTAACACCCAAATGCGGGCGCGAACCGTGACAGCTTTGCCCTGTAATTTTTACTTTGGCAAAGGTGCTTGAAGCATGCCTTACAGCAGGCGATAATTTGCCAAACGGCAAATCCTGCACTGGACGGATATGCAGCCCGACAGCAATATCGACGTCTTCCAGCACACCAGCGTCAATTACAGCCAGCGCGCCTTTTAAAGTTTCCTCGCCCTGTTGAAACAAAATTTTTAAAGTTCCTTTTTTTATTTTATCTTTTAAGTTAGAAGCCGCTGCCAAAACCATAGAGCAGTGCGCATCATGCCCACAGGCGTGTATTGCTTTATGCTCGCCGTTAATAAAAAACGGCAGCGCATCCATATCTGCACGCAAAAGCATTACTGGTCCTGGTTCCGCACCCTTTACTACACCTACAACGCCGGTTCCGCCAACATTCGTTGTAACTTTGTAACCAAGTTCTCTTAATTTATCCGCAAGATAAGCAGAAGTTTTAAATTCTTGAAAGCCTATTTCCGGAATTTGGTGTAAATCATGAAAAATATCTTTTACATTTAAAATAGCCATATTATCCTCCTCTAAAAACAACAACCAACAACAACAATTATTTTACCAAAATTTGAAAAAATTATAACATATCGTTTTTTAAATAGCAATACTAAAATGTATTTTAAAAATTCTAAAAATAAATTTTCAATTTCGTCTTGACATTGCGCATTTTTGTCAATATAATAAAGACAAATTTGTCGCATTATTTGTTTTTGTTGTTTGATAGGAGGGTATTATGGAGAAAAATGAGAAAAAACTCACTAACTTTGATTCCGAAGAATGGCGTGTAGGGCCAAAGGCTTTTATTTCCTTAGCCGCTGCAATTTTATTCTTTTCCGGGATAATGACCGGCTTTGACGGTATGAAATGGCTCAGCGCATTTGACTTCAGTACACTGATAGGCAAATTCGGCACCGTTAAAACGCTTGGCAAGGATACATTTGTCGGCACCGGTGGGCTGGGTGCACGCGGCGGTTTTATGTTTGCGCTGTCACTTGTGCCAAGCGTAATGCTGGCAATCGGCTGTCTTGAAGTTTTATCGTACTACGGAGCTATTAAAGCTGCCCACAAACTTTTAACACCATTGCTGCGGCCATTGCTCGGCGTACCGGGTTTAACCGGGCTGGCACTGATTACCGACCTGCAAAGCACAGATGCCGGTGCGGCATTAACCAAAGAACTATACGACCAGGACCTGATAACAAAAAAAGAGCTTACAATCATCGGCTCATGGCAATATTCCGGTGCAGGACTTATCAACAACTATTTTGCTATCGGTTCTGCTCTGTTTTCTTATTTAACCGTGCCGCTGCTTGTACCTTTTTTACTGATGTTTGTTTTTAAATTTGTCGGCGCCATGTTTGTGCGCTTTGCTTTAAATACTGTTTACAAGGAGGATTTTAAAAATGAGTAACGGCGTTCAAGCAAAAAACGTATCCGGCAATCCGTTTGATATTTTCGTTATCGGTGCCCGCAAAGGTTTTAATATAGCAATCAACAATCTTGTACCTAACATCTTAATGGCTTATGCCGTTGCAGAAATACTCAATTTGCTTGGTGTTATGAGTTTTTTAGGCAATGTCTTCGGACCGGCAATGACACTGTTTGGACTGCCAGGCGAAGCCGTTACGGTAGTGCTTACTGCTTGGCTTTCCAGTTCTGCTTCTGTAGGTCTTGCAGCCAACATGGCAGCAAACGGCATGCTTGACGCACGCCACATTACGATTTTGATGCCCTGCTTCTTTTTACTTGGGGCACAGCTGCAATATATGGGTAGGCTTTTAGGCGTAGCCGATGTACCAAAAAAATATTGGCCGCTTTTAATGCTTGCCAGCCTTCTCAACGCACTCTGCGCTATGATTATCATGAATTTATTCTTTGCTTGATAATTTAATAATACGGTATAAAGCAAAAATACCTTCTGCCAAACGCGGCAGAAGGTATTTTTTGTTTTATTTATCTTCAACAACCAGTTTTAAAACATCAGGCCTTGCATAATGGCCGCATACATCAAATTCCATACGGCTGGCGGCTACTTTACTCATATCAAGCTCTGCATAAATAACAGCTTCTTTGTCCCATACCGGTTCTGTCAGGTAATGCCCATAAGGGTCAACAATGCAGCTGCCGCCGCGGCACACTTTTTCAGGCAATTTAGCAATTTCATCCTGCGCCTGCAAATCTGCCGGGTAAGTATCACGTGTAAAGTACATATCGCAGTTTATAAAATAGCAATGCCCTTCAATAGCTATATGCTTAATTGTGCTTTGCCATTCATCATTATCATTGGTATTTGGCGAAATATACAGAGTAATGCCTTTTTGATAAAGCGCAGCCCTTGCCAGCGGCATATAGCTTTCCCAGCAAATCATGCTGCCCATTGGCCCCCACGGCGTTTCGGCAACCGGGAAATAGTTTTTGTCGGCATCACCCCATACCACGCGTTCCGAACCGGTAGGTTTTAATTTGCGGTGTACAATAATTTCACCTTCCGGTGAAAAGAACAAATTAGTATTATACAGCGTTGCCGTTACAGCATCACGTTCCGATACGCCAATACTGAGCCAGGCACCTGCGTCTTTTGCCGCTTTTGCCAAAAGCTCCGTTTCAGGGCCAGGTACAACAATACTGTTTTCATAATACCGCAGCCAGTCTTTACGCCCGGCTTCATTTCTGCTGCCAACAGTAAAACCAAAAGTCATTCCGTAAGGATATCCCGGTATAAACAATTCCGGAAATACAATTAATTCAGCCTTGTTTTCAGCACATTCTTTAATGAATGCCACTGCCTTTTCCACACAGGCTTTTTTATCAAACAATACAGGAGCAGCCTGTACCACAGCAATCTTACAATGTTTTTGCAAATCTTTCATAAATCCTCCCTCTGCATTCACACAAACCCCCGGCAGTAACGGCTGCCGGGGTTTCATACTGCCATTAAGCAATTAAATTTTAATGAAGTTTAAAACGCTTATTAATATGCGCCGCGGAATTTCATAGCTTCGTCCAGACGGTTAAGGGCTACGATATAAGCTGCGGTACGCATGTTAACTTCGTATTTTTTAGCGGTGTCATATACCTGTTTAAACGCGCCAATCATTAACTGGGTCTGTTTATCAATAACTTCTTCTTCGGTCCAGAAATAACGGTACAGGCACTGAACCCATTCAAAGTAGCTTACGGTTACGCCGCCGCCGTTGGCGAGAATATCCGGCACAACCAGAATGCCTTTCTTATCAAGGATTTCGTCAGCTTCCGGGGTTGTCGGGCCATTAGCGCCTTCAACGATAATTTTTGCCTTAACATCAGCCGCATTGTCTTTAGTAATCTGAAGTTCCATTGCGCACGGAGCAAGCACGGTAACTTCCATTGCCAGAAGGTCGGCGTTGCTGATTGCTTTGCTGCCAGGGAAGTTTACTACGCTGCCGGTTGCCTGTACGTGTTTTTCAACTTCGTACGGGTCAAGTCCGTCTTCATTCATAATAGCGCCGTAAACATCGCTTAAAGCCACAATTTTAACGCCAAGGTCGTGAATAAGTTTAGCAGTCCAGCTGCCTACATTGCCGAAGCCCTGTACTGCGCAGGTTGCTTCTTCGGGTTTAATGCCCATGGCTTTAATAGCTTCGCCTGCTGCAACCATTACGCCGCGGCCGGTAGCTGCGGTACGGCCCAAAGAACCGCCGATGCAAATCGGTTTGCCGGTAATGAAGCCCGGTTCATACTGCCCTTGCAGCTTGCTGTATTCATCCATCATCCAGCCCATAATCTGAGCATTGGTATTCATATCAGGGGCAGGAATATCCATTTTTTCGCCGATAATAGGAGCGATTCTGTCAATGTAGCCGCGGGTTAAACGTTCAAGTTCTGCCTGCGAAAGTTTGGACGGATCAACAATAATGCCGCCCTTGCCGCCGCCATAAGGCAGATTGGCAACTGCGCATTTGCATGTCATCCAGAAAGCCAGAGTTTTTACTTCATCCATATTAACGCTCTGATGATAACGGATGCCGCCTTTGGCCGGGCCCATAATTGTGCTGTGCTGGCTGCGGTAACCGGTAAATACTTTGGTAGTGCCGTCATCCATTTTTACAGGAATGGAAACTTCCAGAGTTCTTTCCGGGCAGGCAATAATTGCCGCCGCATTCGGGTCAAGCTTCATAACCTCAATAGCTTTGTTCAGCGGAATCTGCGCCATTTCAAATAAATTCATAATCCATGCCTCCTTTAAAAATCTTAAATATAATATATTGTACAGCTAAGATAATTTCATATCTAAAGAGCTGCTTTCAGCTTCATTATAACTCTTGCAAATACAAGTGTCCACTTATTTTTGGTTATAAACTGAATTTTCATAAACTTGCATTCAATTTATAAATTCGTTTTAAGCTCCGGAAATTCATCATAAACTGCGCCAAAATTAATGCCGGCAATGGTTTTGTTTTTATACTTTTCACGCAAATCGGCCATGCCGTTAAGCAAATGCTTGCTTGTTATGCCGTATTCCGTCGAAAGATAAGCTTCAACAAAAGCGGCCAGATGGTCACAGCCTTTTAACATTCTGCCGTCCACAGCTTTATAGCCATGCCCGTCAACATTATATTTGCCGTTTAATTCTTCTTCGCTCACCTCGGTGGGAACACCGTCAAGCATTACGCGGTTGGTAAACTCGTTCTGCGTAAAATAAATAATTTCCTCGTGCCAGCCCCACGGCAGCAGCGGCAGCAGTTTTTCGGCAACCTGTCGCTTTTCAATATCTTTAATTAAATCGTCAAGCCCTTCCACAGAAGTTTTAACCGGTGAAATAATATCGCGTGTCAGCACCTCCGGCAAATCGTGGAACAAGCCGCACAAAAAGTCGTTAACCACGCGCTCATCACAAGCGTTCATTTCCACAGCGCAGAAATAACCCAAAATGGCAACTATCAGCACATGCCCCATAACGGAAGTTTCCGGCACGCGCGGCGACTGCGCCCAGCGTTTTTGAAAGCGCAGCTGCCCTACAAGGTCAATAAATTTGCTGGTTTTGCCTTTCAGCGATATTTTCTGAACGCCGGCCAAATCGTAATGGTCCTCAATGTTGCTTTCAATGGCAGCTTTAGTGGCATCAATGCCGTAAATTGCCTGGTTAAAATGGTAGATAATGCCAAATTCCCACTGCGTGGCAAGGTAGTGCGCCGCCCGCAAAAGTTTTTTCTCCAGCCGGTTTTCCTCCGGATAATCAAACCAGCGTTTAAGCTTATCAAAAAACACCTCATCAAGCTCCGGCACGCGGCGGGCAAGCTGTTCATAAATCCAGGCGTTCAGCTTACGTCCGTGCACGCGCATAAGCTCGTGGTAAATCGGCGGTTTAATATCGGTTAAAATTATGCGGTGCATAAATTCAAAAATACCGCCTTCCATAAGCACGCGCCAGTTTAATTTCGCGCCGTGGTCCTGCTCCTCATATTTGGCAAGAATATACAAAATCATCATTTTATGCGCCTGTTTGTCCAGTTCCGTAAAGCCGTTGGGGCGGATATGGTCGTTCCACCGCTGTATATGCGCACCTTCAAACAAAAACTCTATAAACTTTTTACTCAGCATTTTTTCACCCCGCAAAAAATACGCATTTTTCATGAAAATCAGCAAAATTTCCAAATTATTCTTTATGAAGTTTAATATTCTCTGTTTCTTTTGCCTCTCCTGCATTTTTTTCAAAAAAGCATTGATTTTTTTACACAAAATTGTTTATAATATGATATTATTATATTAGTATCATGCAAACAAAATTTTTTATGAAAGGTTGTGACAACAAAAAAATGGAAGAAATGATCCGTTTGCAGGGAATTACCAAAAAGTACGGCAATAACCTCATCATCCCCAAGCTGGACCTTACCATTTATGACGGTGAGTTTTTAACGCTTTTAGGGCCTTCCGGCTGCGGCAAAACCACTTTGCTGCGTATGATTGCGGGGCTTGATACGCCTACTACCGGCAAGGTTTTCCTTGATGACGAAGACGTTACCAATAAACCGCCCTATAAACGTGATGTCAATATGGTTTTTCAGCACTACGCATTATTCCCTCACATGACTGTTGAGGAAAACATAAAGTTTGGGCTGATGATGAAAAAAGTACCCGCCGAAGAACAAAAGGAACGTGTAGCGCAGGTACTGTACCTTACGCAGCTTGAAGAATTCCGCAACCGCCGTCCGCAGCAGATGAGCGGCGGCCAGCAGCAGCGCGTAGCCATCGCCCGTGCCCTTGTAAATAACCCGAAAGTGCTTTTACTGGATGAGCCGCTGGGCGCACTCGACTACCAGCTGCGCAAAAATTTGCAGCTGGAACTTAAGAATTTGCAGCGCGGCCTTGGCCTTACCTTCATTTATGTAACGCACGACCAGGAAGAAGCGCTTACCATGAGCGACCGCATTGTGGTTATGAATAAGGGCGTTATCGAACAGGACGACAACCCTGATACGATTTACCATTACCCCAACACCCGCTTTGTCGCCAAATTTATCGGCGAAAGCAACTTTTTTGAAACGGAAAGCGAAACGCTTGTTATCCGCCCGGAAAAACTCAACCTCTGCCCGGAATACGAAGACGAACAGGCAGAAAAGCAGCACCCGGAACCGGGTTATTACGGAACCGTTGTAGATGTTGTGTTTTACGGTACCATTGATAAAGTATTTATCCGTCTGGACAACTCCAACCAAACCGTTGTGGCCTACCAGTATTTTGACGACGTTAAACGCTGGTCGCCTGACGAGCGCGTAGGCATTTGGTGGCACCAAAAAGACGAGGTGAAAGTATCGCGATGAAAAACGGAAAACTGATGGTTGCCCCGGCAATGCTCTGGTTAAGCATCTTTTTCGTTATCCCGCTTCTCATCGTAGTTGCCGTTTCCTTTGCCGGGCGCACGCCTTACGGACAAATAATTTTTGAATTCACCCTAAAAAATTATCTGCGCTTTTTAGAACCTTTATATTTGCAGATTTTTGCCGACACTCTGATAGTAGCGGTTATTACTACCGTTGCTACCATCATCATGGGCTACCCGCTGGCATATTTCATTGCACGCCTGCCTAAAAAATGGCAGCAGCCGGGGCTGATTCTCGTGATGATACCTTTCTGGATTAACTTTTTAATCCGCTCTTATGCGTGGGTTATCATTCTGCGCACGCAGGGTGTGGTAAACACCTTTTTAATGAAACTGGGGCTTATTGAGCAGCCACTTCAGATGCTGTACAACGACGCGGCCGTAATGCTGGGAATGATTTACGCCCTGCTGCCTTTTATGGTGCTGCCGATTTACGTTTCCATAGAACAGCTTGACATGCGCCTGCTTGAAGCGGCCTCCGACCTTGGCGCATCGCCGATGACGGCTTTCCGCAAGGTTACTCTGCCGCTGACAATGCCCGGCATTGCCGCAGGCACAATTTTAGTGTTTATTTCCTCGCTCGGCATGTTCGTTGTGCCGGACGTTATGGGCGGCGCCAAATCCGCCCTTATCGGCAACCTCATCCAGAACCAGTTTCTGGCAGCGCGCGACTGGCCTTTTGGCTCCGCGCTCTCCATTGTGCTGGCAGTAATGAGCCTTGTGCTGATTATCCTTTACTACAAGGCTTTGCAGTCGCAGGAAGGAGGGGCTAAAGATGCAAAAGACGTGGCGTAGCCATCTTCTTCTGGCCTATTCGCTTGTAATACTGGCCTTTTTATACCTGCCTCTTTTAATTCTTGCGCTGTATTCCTTTAACGAATCGCGTATTAACGCTGTATGGACAGGCTTTACGCTCGACTGGTACGCTTCGCTGTTCCAAAACCGCCGCGTGCTGGAAGCCCTTATGAACAGCCTGTTTATCGCAGTTATCAGCACCGTTGTTTCCACCGTGCTCGGCACAATTGCCGCCATTGCCCTCAACCGCTATCAGTATAAATGCAAACCTGTTATTAACGGGCTTTTGTATCTGCCGATACTGATTCCGGAAATTGTTATGGGCCTGAGCCTTCTGGTGCTGTTTGCACAGACGCAGGTTCCGCTCGGTAAAGTTACGCTTATTTTAGCGCACATCACCTTCTGCCTTTCCTTTGTGGTAATTACCGTTAACGCAAGGCTTGAAGGCATGCGCCATGAACTTGAGCAGGCAGCCATGGATTTGTACGCAACGCCGTTTCAAACCTTTCGTTACGTTACCCTGCCGCTTGCCATGCCCGGTATTATCGCCGGCGCACTGATTGCCTTTACCCTTTCCATTGACGATTTTATCATCAGCTTCTTCGTGGCCGGGCCTAACTCCACCACACTGCCGTTATATATTTACGCCATGGTAAAACGCGGCATTTCCCCGGAAATTAATGCCCTTTCCACCCTCTTAATGTTCGCAACCATTTCGCTGATTGTAATTGCGCAGATTTTACAGCCGCAGCACAGCAGCAAAAACAAAGATTGATGCCGTAAAACGGTTCAATAAAACCAAATAAAGAAAGGATGATTTGCAAAATGAAAAAACTTTTGGTCTTTCTCGTTTCCGTACTGACCATGGCCCTTCTCCTGACAGGCTGCGGAGGTGACACAGAAAAGAAAGATGCAGCGGCAGGAGGAGAACAGCAGGTTCTCAACCTCTTTAGCTGGGCCGACAATTTTGACCCGGAGGTAATTGCCGAATTTGAAAAGCAATACAATTGTAAGGTTAATTACGACGTATTTGCCAACAATGAAGAACTTCTGGCTAAAATTCAGGCCGGCGGAGCACAGTACGATGTAATCCAGCCTTCTGACTATATGGTTGCAACCATGCTCAAACTTGATTTGCTGGAAAAAATGAACATGGACAACATCCCCAACGCCAAAAACATTGTAAGCACTTTAAAAGCACCGGTTTATGACCCCACCGGCGACCATTCCCTCGTTTACACCTGGGGCATTACCGGCATTGCCTACAACAAAAACTATGTTAAAGACATTCCCGACAGCTGGGAAGATTTGTGGAACCCTGAATATGCAGGCCGCCTGATTCTTTTAAACGACAGCCGCGAAACCATCGGCATGGCATTAAAGAAAAACGGCTTCTCCAACAACAGCACCGACCCTGCACAGGTTGAAAAAGCCTTCCAGGATTTGAAAGCGCTTGCACCTAACGTACTTGCTTTTGATACCGATACCATTAAACAAAAATTCATTGCCGAAGAAGCATGGATTGGCACTATGTGGACCGGTGACGCAAGCTACACCCTGAAAGACAACCCCAATATCGGCTTTGTAGTACCTAAAGAAGGCGCTACCATCTGGGCTGATACCTTTGCTATCCCCAAAGGCGCAAAACATAAAGAACTGGCCGAAAAATTCATCAACTTTATCTATGACCCGAAAATCAGCGCTAAAAACTATGAATACATCGGCTACAATGACCCGAACGAAAAAGCTCAGGAATTCCACAGCGAAGAATTTAAAAATGACCCGATGCTGAAAATCGGTATGGATAACATCGACAAAGGCGAATGGCTGATTGATATCGGCGATGCACTGCCCATGTACGACCGTTACTGGACCGAACTGAAAACAGCGAAATAAAATTTACTGATACTTTGCCTTAAACGATAACCCCCGCTTGAAGCATAAACTTCCGGCGGGGGTTTGTTATTGCAGCGGTTGTTTTAACGATGTTTATGGTTAAGGCAGAAAAAAGGTTTGTAAATCAGACAGCAATATTTATTTTGCATTTTAAAAGTACTATTGCACCCACGTTGCTACCATTGACCTAACGCCTCGTGAGATTACAAAAATTAAAAAGCCGTGGAATGCGCTCCACGGCTATGTTTTTACTGGTGATCCCGGGCAGATTCGAACTGCCGACCCTTCGCTTAGGAGGCATAAAATTCCATACTTTATTCGTTGAAAATTTTATTTTCAAAATATCATCTACAAGCCAAAACCCATGATTTAATCAGCATTACAAGGATTTTTCTATGTTATCCTACATGAATAATATATGCCAAACTTGAGTTTGTTTTGTCTTTTTTTACATATTTTTTCAGTTAAACTAGCACCTAGGTAGCACCACAATTAGCACTCATATAGTGCAACCAAAATCTTTACCACTTCTCATAATAATACATATCTAAATCTATTCTTATTATATCACAAAAATAAAACTCCAGCCTTCCAACCTTCCAACCATATAAAAAACTATTTTTTATATGTACATATCATTTCCTGAATATATTCAATTTGCTTCAAATCATTAATATCAATATTATTACTAATAATGTCAAATAACCTAATATAATAATTAATAATCATATAAACACTTTCTTAACTACATAAAAAGGAAGTGTCTATATGATTCACACAATAAATATTACTTATGAATTTAAACATTCTGATTCCTATAACTCTCTTTTTAATTCCTTAAAAATTCTCTCACACTTCAAAGGTTTTAACTTCATACCTAAAAATAAATCTAACATAAATTCCAGATATTGGGAATCACATCTTTTTAATAACATTGGTATCAGTTCTATTATTTTCTCAAGACACAAGGGTGGAAAATTCACCAATTGTTTTATCGAAATATTAGTAAATTGTCCAAAACTTATTAATCACGGAAATGAAACTGGATTAGCTAAATTTACTGACTATAATCTTGTAGTCGACAATTTTAAATATTTCATTGACTTTATAAACAAAATCTCTAGTACTGATGAAATGCTTCCTAGTAATATTGATGAATGGAAAACACGAAGGATTGATTATGCATTTGATATATATACTGACAAAGTTAAGTACTACTTAGATATCTTTAATAAAGGTGAGATACCACGAGGTTTTTACGAACCTTATTTTTCTTATGACAGTTTCCACATTAAATCCAAATCATACAACTATAATTTTTACAATAAAACCATCGAACTTGAACAAAAGCATGGTATTACAGTTAATGAAAATATATTACGTCTTGAAGTACAATGCAAAACCAATAAACTACGTGATATCCGCAAAGAATATGGTTTAACTGAAAAATCCATTTTAAAGACATACTGGAATGAACAAATAGCCTACGCTATCATACGTAAAGCAATAATAAACACTATAGGCCCATTTAATTTTATAAAAAAATCAAATCTTATAGAAACTGTAAAAAATGCTCCCAACCCAAATCATTCTTTAACTCTTATAAACCTTATTAATGACAATATATATACTTTAGCTGATTTACAATATCTGATTTCTCAAAATAGATTACCAGATGATATTGTAAAAGAATATATAGAATCTATACTTGATCGAAAACTGATATTGAAAAACAATTCAATTATAACTACCTATATTAATATGCTACATACTCTTACATTAAGAACGGCTAAATACAATTTAAAGAAACTAAATTTATCTCCTATCGCTATACCTGATAATGCTCCATTTGAAGAATTAGAAAATCCCATCAAACTTCTTAAATGAAATAACTTTATGTTATATCGTCCCATTTATCATTGTTTTTGTCCCATTTCATGATATAATTATTATATCTAAGGGGGTTCGTCATAATGAAAAAACAAAATGTACTTAATCTAATAAAATATCATGTTGAAAGAAACGAAACTGCTTTCAGAAATGAATCCATACTTATAGCCAGATATTTTGATAGTATTGGCGATTCTCAACTAGCTGAATATATTATGGGACTAATATCAGAATCAAATCTGTATTCTCCTCAAAGCAGTGAGTTTGAAAGTAAATTTTTAAAACAAGTCGATACAAAAAGCCTAAATTCTTTAAATTTACCATCTGAAATTTCAGAAGATCTCAAGGGTATTATCAATGCTGTAAACCATAACATTGGTATCAACAAATTTTTATTTGAAGGATTGCCAGGAAGTGGTAAAACAGAAGCAGCTAAAAACATTGCACGTTTATTAAACCGTTCTCTTTTTATAGTTGACTTTGAAAATCTCATAGATAGCAAACTTGGTCAAACAAATAAAAATATAGCCAATGTCTTCCATGAAATCAATGCTATACCAAATGCTAACAAAGTGGTCATTTTGTTTGATGAAATCGATGTAATTGCACTTGATAGAATTAATTCTAATGATGTCAGAGAGATGGGTCGAGTTACTTCAACAATTTTAAGAGAATTAGACAGATTAACAGATTTAAATAAAGAAATAGTTATTATAGCAACCACAAACCTATATCCAAACTTTGATAAAGCATTAACCAGAAGATTTGATGCAATTATTAACTTTAATAGATATAGCAAGGAAGATTTAATTGAAGTTGCGGAATATTACTTCTCCTCATTTATTAAAAGTTTTAAAAATATCTCTAAAGATAGTCGGTTATTTAAAAAGATTTTAAAATTAGCACCCCAATTACCATATCCCGGTGAATTAAAGAATATAATAAAAACTTCTTTAGCATTTAGCGATATCGGTTCTGAATATGATTATCTGAAACGGCTATATAATAATTTAATAGGCAACTTAGAACAAAAAGATTTAAATGCTCTTTACAATGAGGGTTTTACCATAAGAGAAATAGAAAAACTTAAAAGTAAATCCAAAAGTGCTATAGCAAGAGAACTTAGCAAGGAGGATATAGATAATGAATAATGTTCTAGAATTAAAAGGAAAACGTTTCATTCAAGCTTCAAAGCCTGGGGAGAAAAAATTTATTCCTGCCATGAATAGTCAACAAGATGTCTCCACTAAACATCTCCTTAACTTAAAAGCACAAATAGAACAAATTAAAAATTTTTGGAAAGTCGAGCCAAAACCTTTCAACGGAGTTTTAATTAGTGTTCATTATAATAAGATAGTTGCTAAAAGTAATCGTATATGTGGTATTTTTGAGAAATCTAATGATGCTATTGTAGGGGCAAAATTCAATAATGAAAAAACAAAACACATCATTACCTATTTTCTTGAATCTAAAGACTTGGACACAAGTATAGAAAAGCTTTCTAAAGCAGCTGAAATATTAGATAAAAAATTTGCAGGTATCTTGAACAAAAATACATTTGATCAAAAAGAAATCTTTAATCCAGACAATTTTGAAAATTTGGCTTTAAAAGTATCCCCTTTCAAAAAAATAATAGCAGATGCTTCTTATATTAAATCATTTGAAGTAGAACGAGCAACATTAAAGTTAAAACAAAGCATTATAACAATTTATGATGTAAAAAAAGATACTAAAGAGCTATTTAAAGAATTAGGTATAGATCTTTTAAGTACAAGAATCTTAGATAACCAAACAGTTTATCTAGATAGAAATCAGATTGAAATATTATTTCAAAAAGCTCCATATCTTGTATCTATGGCTACAGTTGATTTAACAAAATTATCTCCAGATGATTTTATTAATAAATACAATGAAGAAACTATAAAAATTCCTTCACCTACTGTTGAGCCTACAATAGGAGTTATAGATACATTATTTGATAAAAGAGTGTATTTTAACGAATGGGTAGATTATCATGAAATGGTTTCTAAAGATATACCTAAAACTCCAAATGATTATCGCCACGGAACAGCTGTATCTTCTATAATTGTAGATGGACCAGCTTTAAATCCCTGGCTAGAAGATAATTGTGGCAGATTTAAAGTACGTCATTTTGGTGTTGCAGTAGGTGCACAATTTTCATCATTTTCTATAATAAAGCAAATTAAAAGTATTGTATCAAGTAATCCAGATATAAAAGTTTGGAATATTTCCTTGGGAAGTAAGCAAGAAATAAATGATAATTTTATTTCAGCTGAAGCCGCAACTCTAGACCAAATACAATATGAAAATAATGTAATATTTGTTATTGCCGGCACCAATAAACCAAATCAAGATATAGTAAAAATAGGATCTCCTGCTGATTCTATAAACAGTATGGTTGTAAATGCTGTTACAAAAGATCAGTTATCAACTAAATATGCAAGAAAAGGATTAGTATTATCCTTTTTTGCAAAACCAGATGTAAGTTATTATGGTGGTAGTGAAGAACAGTATATTCAAGTTTGTGAACCTTTAGGATTAGCCAGTGTTGCAGGAACTTCATATGCAGCACCTTGGATTGCTCGTAAATTGTCATATTTAATAGACATTCTAGGATTAAATAGAGAAGTTGCTAAAGCACTAATTATTGATGCTGCCAGAGGCTGGAACGAAAAGCCTACTCCTGAAGAAGTCGCTTTATATGGACATGGTATTGTTCCTATAAAAATTGATGAAATCATCCAAACCAAAGATGACGAAATTAAATTTGTAGTATCAGATATAAGCGAAAAATGGAACACTTATAACTATCATTTTCCTGTACCACTCAAAAATGATAGTTATCCTTATATAGCACGTGCTACACTATGCTACTTCCCTATGTGCAACAGGTTACAAGGTGTTGATTATACAAATACAGAACTTAACCTTCACTTTGGAAGAATTAACAAGAAAAATAAAATCATAGACATTAAAGGAGATAAACAAAACTCAGATGATCTTTTTGATGGTGAAAGAAATTATCTGTTAGAAGAAGAGGCCAGAAAACAATTCAGAAAATGGGATAATGTAAAATATATTGCTGAAAGAGACACTAAAAGAATGATTCCTAAGAAATCATATCCTAATAAAAATTGGGGTATGGAGATAAAAACTAACAATCGTTTGAATCCTAACGATGGCATAGGAATACGTTTCGGTGTTGTAGTTACTTTAAAAGAAATACATAAGGTAAACAGAATTGACGAGTTTATTAAAAGCTGTACTTTAAATGGTTGGTTAGTTAATTCTATTGATATTCAGAACAGAATTGACATTCATCAAAAATTTAATGAAGATATTGAATTTGAATAAAAAACTTATTCTATATACTTGATAATCAACCTACTTCTCTTTAACGTCAGTTTCTATCAGCATATTTTATAAAAAATACCCTGTCATAAGACAGGGTATTTTTACTTAGAAATTCCACTGCAAACCGGCATTAATCTGATAGGTATCATCGTTATCATTGCCGAATGATTTTTCAAAGTCCAGATATGCATAGCTGTCATGTCCTACTGCTGTCGCAAAACCAAAGCCTATGTCATACCATGTTCCTTTGTTTTCATAGGTCTTATCCAGTGAACCTGTTACGTCACTTGCTGTTATTCTCTGGTCTCCCAAAAATTCATGCAGTACGTCTGCTTTTACGTATACTGTGCTTCTTTCATCTACGTCTTTACCAAGTCTGAAGCCTGCACGTCCTATTAAACTGTTGATTCCGTCTACATAGACGTCTGTGTCCTGACTTGTCTTATATTCTGCATCCGTTACTCTTGCCAGCTGCAGCTGTGCCTGCGGTTCAAAGTACCAGTTATTGCCTATGTCTTTTTTGCGTCCGTATTCTGCGCTGATGCTGAAGACGTTGTTATCATAGTCACCTGTGATTTTCTCGCCCGTATTCAGTGAAGTAATATCAAATTCATTGTGCATATGACCGAATTTAGCTACATAATCAGCATAATGTCCTTTGTTACCCAGCCAAGTATCATACATCCAGAATCCCCAGCGTCTTGTTTCTCCTTCTCCGTAGATATTACTGTAGCTGGTGCTTCCATCCATATAGTCTATGGCTGCGCCTATATGTCTTTCGCCTTTGTTGTCTTTATTATCCAGCTTGTCATAACCAAGCTGATACATGGTGTTCATGCTTCTGAATTCATCTTTCATGCCTATTCTGTCATGACGCAGACGTACCCACATTCCTTCGTCACCGTCTATGTATCTTGCTTCTCCAAGACGTTTGTTGAGCCTGTCCAAATATACAGCATTTTGATAATTAGTTCTGCTCATGTTAATGATAGTCTTACCTACATCATTAACATTATCGCTCTCTTTATCTCTCGTAATGTAATAATTTTCGCCAGCACCTGCTGTAACAGTTGCGCCATCTGTTATAGTATCAAATGTTGATGCAGTGCTGCCGCCAAACTCATTATCAACATAAGTATTGCCTGGCTTTAATTCTGAGGTAGAACCACCATTATATTTTTCGTTGGTTTCTGTTTCACCAGCTTTATCATACTCGTCATGTCCAACAATAAAGTCAACATTTTTAATACCATTGTCCTTAACAGTGTTAAATACAAAGTTTACTTTATCGGAATTTTCTCCACCAACTGTAGCAAACCTTAATTTATCGCCATAATCAAGATATGTTAATACATCTTTACCGACAGCGTTTACAGTAAATTTACCATCAGTATCGTTGCTTAAATCTACATCTTGAATATAAAGCATGTCACTGGCTACATAATCATCGCTATCAATGACAGCAGAATTCAAATACATATTAAATGTGCCTGTACCGGAAAGTTTTCCAATATTTACAGAACTACCTTTGTCTTGTCCTAAATCAATAGTACCACCATTCAAATTAACATTCGAAACATAACTTTGACCAATATTGTACCAAGTAGAATTTTCATTCATATTCAATGTGATTTCACCACTGGTAGAAATATCAGTATACAATTTGTTATTTCTGAACGCAGTATCGACCAATCCCATATCATTAGAAGTATTAGCGTCTTTTACCTGATAGTAGTCATCTACTCGTCCGATAAGTACGCCATCCTGCAACCCTAAATCAACTTTGCCACCGTTGGCAGCCAATACTTCTATGGCATTAGCACCATTAGCAGCCCCTACAAAATTACCTTTACCACCGATAGTAATCTCTGAATCTTTACCTGCAACTATGTCCCCCATAATATTATGACTAAGATAATTTCCCTCATTATCTTTATCCGCTAAATTTATAACAGATTGCTTATCATCTGATAATTGAATATTTCCTAACTGTTTCAGCTTTGTTGCATACAACGCTACACCGTTTTCTGACATAATAGTAGAATTACCCGCAATATTAATATCACTGGCACCGCGAGACTGAACTGCTGCATACAATCTATTATCACTGTCGTCGATTTTTTCTGTATTTTTGCTAACTATATTTATAGTATCTGCAGCGAGGTCAATATCACTATTATAGCCAAAAACTACTGCCTGCACTCTTAATTGATCATCTGCAGCTCCACCGGTATATTGATTATCATCTACTTTATTATTTCCGTATAAACTGATTTTATCTGTCGTTACACTGATACGTCCTCCGTTACTACCATCATTACTTGCAGCGGTTAACGCTCGCAAATCAGAAGTTACAGATAAATAGTCATTGCCATTTGTATTATCTTGATGCTTAACAGTAACAGCACCGCCAGAACCGGTTCTTATTCCATCATCTTTAGCAAGAATACCAGCACTATTGGCAGTAATGTTAACAATACTCTCATCTTCAACATTAATACCTGTTTGTTCTGATGTAATATTTGTAATAACAGAATCAATATTCACATTGCCTTTTTCCAAGGCTAATACACCATACTCTTTACTGCCTATAACAACATTTTGTGCATTTAAATCAACATTACTGGATAAATTAGTATTGATAACTTTTACAGTCTGTGATCCTTCTTCTTTACTTTTAGTCAGACTTGCCAAAATGCCTGCTTTACCGCCATAAATTTCAACAGTATTTGCTGCATCTATATCTACATAGCTGTTTCTGTCAGCAGTTGTTGATACATTCTCATAACGGGATAAAACATTCTGCGCCATAATACCATAGTCATTAGCACCAGTAATTTTTACATTTTGGGCATCAATATTAAAAGTTGTAAAATATCCTTTTTCAGTTATATTCCAGATACCATTTTCATCTTGTTTCTTCTCATTTACCTGTATATTATCTACAACTAACCCTTTATTAGTGCCAAAAATCTTTACAGTACCATTTAAAGCAGAAATGTCAACATTACTTCTCAGCTCTCCCTTTTCTACTGTTACATCTCTTCCCTGAGTACCTACACTTCCTGTACGTTCCTGCCAGGTAACCAAAAATCCTATATTATCTGATGAAATACTTATATTGCCAATTTCAGAGTTAATATCCATCTCTCTGCTTCCTGGTTCATAAAAAACACCTTTATCCGCACCATACACATTAATATCTTTTTTTGCTGAAATATTAACTTCCCTTGCAAATTGCTGCATCAGTTTAATCATTGCACTGATACCAACAAACTGCGATGAACTTATATTTATATTTCCTTCCTGCGAAATGATATCCGCCTTACCCCAATTTTCTTCTCCTTCAGAATTTAAATCTCCTTCATTAGATCCTGTTCCAGAAAATTCTACACCTTCTGCAGGCCCGGAAATATTAATATCATTCTTTGCATTTAAACTTAAATAACCAACTCCCTAGTATATCCCCTGACCTACAGCATAACCATCTTCTTGATTGTCAGCCCCCATACCATTTATGGAAATCGTATCAGCTTCAACTTTAATATTTCCACCAGTAAACATATTAATACCCGTTTCCACAGAATTAATTTTAAAATTATTATTCGCCTTTATAAATATATCTTCAGAACTTGATGATATACCAGAAGCAAACTGTACGATCTTACTGTTTTCATCACCAATAGTAAAATTATTGCTTTCAATAGATATTGCGGCAGACCCTCCACGAATAGCATTAATATTACCATATCCTACCTGAGTAGTATCTAATTCTTTTGTGGAACTAATACTAAAATTATTTATTCCTGAAATAGAAACTTGTGAATCTGTAGCAGCTCTTCCATCAATTCCTTTCATAACATCGCCGGCTATTTTTAAATCTGTTTTTCCATCACCAATTAATATAAAATCAGAATTCTTAGCCATAGCAATTCCAGACGAATAACAAGACCCATTTAATTCAATATTTGCATTTTGAACATTAATTGTTACACTGCTACCGCTATTTAATTTGATTCCGGCAGAATTTCTCGGATTCCAACCAGACTCATATTCACTACTATCAGAAATGATTTTAAAATCAGATTTGTTATAATTATTTCCTATATTAATTGTTAACTCACCATTAGCAGAAGGTGATATTGTTCCTAATTTTGATTTCGCATTATAGTCACTGGTTAATTCCGCACCATTAGTAAAGGTATACTCTCCGCTCTCACTAATAATTGCTTCATTACCCTCATTTTCTACTTTCTGAAATTCATCATGAACACCAGGATTTATACCTGCATGAGCATATCCTGCTGATAAAGCAAGAATAATTGCTGTTTCCAATAATATTTTCTTTTTTCTTTTCATACGTAAATACACCCTCCTTAATAATATTCTTGTAATAAACTAAATACCTTATTCTTTTTCTTAATTCTTACAACTACATATGGTGTGAATATTTTATCACACTTGTACCCCCCTCCGCAAGACTTATAGGCTTTTCTCAATCTGCATTTTATCAGTCTTGCGGCTGGGACCATTTTAAAAGGCATAAATGTAATTTTTCTACTTTTCACCATATACCAATAAGAATATAAAAAGAAGTAGTTGCTTAAATAAGCAACTACTTCTTTTCTTTAAATGTACCACCAACCATATATCCTTACCTAATAAAAGATATAGTATCCGCAAAATCAGTTATTCCAAATATATATTATACAAATAGATGCAGGTATACTGCATGCTACATTCAGCCCAAATACTTAATGGTATCTGGGCTTTTTCTATGCCTAAAATCCTAACAGCAGCCTTGCACTGGGCTGCTGTTATTTATATATACAATTAAAAATCTATATCAACTTTCAGGAGGAATGTATCATGAAACAAGGAATCAAAACTATTCAAAATCTCTATGGAGAACTGGAACGTCAGCGTGAAGCAAGAAAAGATTTAATCGCCGATACCAGAAGCATTAACATCAGCAGTACCAATGGCGTAAGCATGCTCAGTGTCTCTACCGGTGAAGATATTTTAATCTACCGCATCACAGACATCGCTCATCGCCAGATTGCAGACAGACTTAATATCCCCTACAAGTATTATGAGCGTATGCGGACTGACTATCCTGCTCTCTTAGACAAGAACGTCAACGGCTGGCTGCTGAAAAATCCGGAACGCAGGATGCTTAGAACTTTAGACGGCAAGCTCAGGGCTTTTTTGAGCGACCGATATCGCAGACTGGATAATCTGGAGCTTGTCGACCATGTGCTGCCAGTCATAGCTGAAATGAAAGGATGTGAGATTATCAGCTGCGATATTACCGAAACACACCTGTATCTTAAAGTTATCAACAAGACCATGAAAGCAGAAATCGTTCCCGGTGATGTTGTACAGGCAGGATTTGTCATTTCCAACAGCGAAATCGGACTTGGAGCCTTGAAGGTAGAGCCGTTAGTTTACCGTTTAGTCTGCAAGAACGGTATGATTTCTAAAGACCTTGCTCATAAGAAATACCATACCGGCAAGCAGGTTGAAGATACTGACAATGCTTATGAACTGTACAGCGATGCTACCTTAGCTGCAGACGATAAAGCCTACTTTATGAAGGTACAGGATATTGTAAGTGCCGCTGTAGATGAAGCTAAATTTAATCTTACCGTAGACAAGATGCGTACAGCAATGAGCATTAAAACTGGAGATAACCCGGTGCAGACCGTAGAAGTACTTGGCGACAGATATGTACTTAATAAGCTGGAGCGTGCTTCCATTCTGCGACACTTCATCATGGGCAATTACTCTCATTTCGGCTTAGTTAATGCAGTAACGAGAAGTTCGCAGGATGTCGCCGATTATAACAGGGCAACAGAACTGGAACGTATCGGCGGTACTCTCCTTGATGAAGGAGTAGAAGCAGTAAGCAAGAGAAACATAATCTTATTGCCGAAATCAGCCTAAATTTTATTATTCATCTAATCCAATATCGACAATGCGCATAAAACATAGTAAGGCATAACCTTTAATGAACTGCTCCAAATTATACGGACAATATAAAAAGGCACCT
>ULXE01046202.1_pt1 | contig 22173 bp, 15 predicted proteins | sample 1961001 | NCBI WGS metagenome assembly ULXE01 (sample SAMEA4835831, study PRJEB28245) | human gut metagenome | biome: gut microbiome; material: fecal sample | place: Denmark | collected 2008
ATCTCCGACCACGTCTGGATATTATCTGCATCTACCACCGAAGGAGTAAACGTGAAATGAGGACTACAGACAAAACCTGCGACAATATAGCCTAACACCAAAGGCTGCTTCAATTTCTTAAATAGCAACGTCATGATTCCGGCACTAATCAATATCAAGGCCAGATCACTGATAAGAGGAGCTAAATGCGACATAATAACAGTTGTATTTTATTTTGCGCAAAAATAACGAATTCCTTACAAGAAATATCCCCCTGAGAGACAAATATGAAACAGAAGTTTCCAATTCAACCAATAATGTTGTAATTTTGTCCCATTCTAAATAAAGAGAATATGAATACTACTAAAACTACACAAACCTTTCCGGTGCTGGACATGAGTTGCGCTGCTTGTGCCACACGGGTGGAAAAGACACTGAACCGTCAGCCGGGTGTATACCATGCTCAGGTGAATTATGCAGCCGCCACGGCCACCGTAGAATACAACCCGCAAGAATGTACACCCGAAACATTAAAAGATGCCATTCAGAATGCCGGATACGACCTGGTCATTGAAACGAATGCCCAAAAAGAGAAAATAGCAGAAGATGCACATAGCAGGAAATACCGTCAACTGAAACAGCGTACTATCTTTTCGCTGATGCTTTCCGTACCCGTAGCCATTATCGGCATGTGCTTCATGGACTGGACGTACGCCAATTACGTGATGTGGATTCTTTCCACTCCCGTAGTATTCTGGCTGGGAAGAGATTTTTACCGCAATGCCTGGAAACAGTTGAAGCACCGCACCTCCAACATGGACACGCTGGTAGCCGTGAGTACTGGCATAGCCTATACATTCAGCCTGTTCAACCTGTTCTGGCCGGAGTTCTGGCTGAACAGAGGCATTCACCCTCACGTGTACTTTGAGGCAGCCAGCGTCATCATCTCTTTTATCCTGCTCGGACGGTTACTGGAAGAAAAAGCCAAAGGAAATACGTCGGAAGCCATCAAAAAACTGATGGGACTACAGCCGGCCACCGTCACCATACTCACTCCGGAAGGACAGCTGAAAGAAATTCCCGTGGAACAAGTACAGCAGGGTCAGCGACTGGTAGTCAAACCGGGCAGCCGTATTGCCGTGGACGGAACCGTATATGAAGGCAGTTCCTATGTGGACGAGAGCATGCTCACCGGCGAACCGCTTCCTACCGAAAAGACTCCCGGCGCCAAGGTATATGCCGGCACCATCAACCAGAAAGGAAGCTTCAGTTTCATCGCCGACAAGGTGGGCAGTGAAACCGTTCTGGCCCATATCATCCGCATGGTGCAAGATGCACAAGGCAGTAAGGCACCCGTACAGCAATTAGTAGACCGCATCGCGGCTATCTTCGTGCCTACCATCCTGAGCATCGCCGTCCTCTCGTTTTTAGTCTGGATATGGCTGGACAGCAACAACGGATTCACCCACGGCTTGCTGGCTGCCGTCACCGTCACCATCATTGCCTGCCCCTGTGCATTAGGACTGGCCACACCGACGGCCATCATGGTCGGCATCGGGAAGGGCGCTGAAAACGGTATCCTGATTAAAGATGCGGAAAGTCTGGAAACAGCCCGTAAGGTGAATGCCATCGTACTCGATAAGACCGGCACACTGACCGAAGGACGCCCCACGGTGACCAACATCTCCGGCCCGCTTCTTCAATCTCCGTTAGGCGATGTGCTCTTTACCCTGGAAAGCGCTTCCGAGCACCCTCTGGCACAAGCCATCGTGCAGCATCAGACACGCCAGCTACTTCCCATGGAAGAATTTGAAAGTCTGACAGGATTAGGAGTACGAGGCAAAATCAACGGAACCTATTATTATGCCGGCAACCGCCGACTGCTGGAAACGCACCATCTTACCGTGTCCCCTGCCCTGACGGAAGAAGCTGACCGACTAAGCCAGGAAGCCAAGACCGTCATCTGGCTGGCCGATTCACAGCAGGCATTAGGGCTGGTAGCCATTGCCGACCGCATCAAGCCGACCTCCAGAGAGGCCATCAGACAATTGCAGGAAATGGGAATCTCAACTTATATGCTGACCGGTGACAATCCGGAAACGGCCCAAAGGATTGCAGCACAATGCGGCATCACCCACTTTCAGGCTGAAGTGCTTCCACAGCAGAAAGCCCAGTTCATCAAGAACCTGCAAAAGGAAGGCAAAATCGTGGCGATGGTGGGCGACGGTATCAATGACAGTGCGGCACTGGCTCAGGCCGACCTCAGCATTGCCATGGGAAAAGGAAGCGACATTGCCATGGACGTGGCTAAAATGACGCTCATCTCATCCGACCTGAACAAGATTACCGATGCCATCCGCCTTTCTCAGGCCACCGTACGCACCATCCGCGAGAACCTCTTCTGGGCCTTCATCTACAACCTGATAGGTATCCCGGTAGCCGCCGGTATTCTGTACCCCATCAACGGCTTCCTGTTGAATCCGATGATAGCCGGTGCCGCCATGGCCATGAGCAGTGTCAGCGTGGTAAGCAACAGTCTGCGACTGAAACGGAAGAAATTCGCACACACCGCAGTGACCGTACAGGAGGAAGTACAACCCACTGAAGAAACCACCGTGCCCGCAACGGAAACAGCTACCCCACAGCCGGAAACCACAGCTCCTTCCGCTTCCGAAATCCGGAAGACCTACCTGGTAGAGGGAATGATGTGTGATCACTGCCGCACCCGCGTAGAGAAAGTACTGAACATGTGGGAAGGAGCCTCCGCTCAGGTCACACTCACTCCGCCGGAAGCCGTCATTACCTTCCAAGGGAAAGTACCTGCACTTTCAGAACTGCAACAACTGATTGATGAAAAAGCCGGTGATTATACACTGAAAGAAAAGAACTGATTGAAAGGGTTTTATCCAATCCCAGTACTTCCTTGGCAGTACTGAAGTACTGACGGCGAAGTACTACAGTACTGCCGTGAAAGTACTGAAGTACTGCAAGGGAAGTACTCAGACATTCACTGTCAGTCTTAAATGAAAAGAACTGTACCGATTGGTTTTGTTTTTACCCCATACTCCTCACAAATTCAAAAAAAGTCGTATATTTGAAGCAACAATTCAAATATACGACTTATGAAACGAACACATTTTTTTCATGGAATACTTCTGATTGTACTCATTCTCTCCTTTATGGCATGCAAGGATGACCACGGTCCCATTTACCTAGTAAGTGCTACCGACCATCAACAAATCACTGACGGCCAATTGGAAATCAGTCCGTTCAGTAAAGGGGAGAAATTTTTAATCCGTGGAGGAGAAGGAAATTATACCATCAAAAATGAAAACAAGGAAATCGTAGACTACCGCTACGACGGTGACACTCTGACATTCATCCCGGTCAGCATCGGAGAAACCTCTACCCTTATTGCCGACCGCTCAGGCAACAGTTACACACTGACGATTCTTGTCAATAATCCACAAAGCAACTACCGAGTAGAAAGCATCAGCGCAGAAGTGGAAGGTGATAATCTTACTTTCGAATTAGTTGAACAAATTGCAAAAGACACTCCAATTCAATCAGGCGGACGCCTACTATTCACTTATTCTGATGCATCTCTTACACTTGGGGATTTAAAAATATTCCCTAATCATACCGGGAATTACCAAGTCGGTATTTTTAAACGCAGTTTAAAATACACCGAAGATACAGGCCAACTTTATCAACAATTCCAAGTAGAAATGGCGGGAAGTACAACAAATTACACTTTCATGCTGTTCGAAAACGAAACGTCTTCTACCCTGACCACCGACAACACTTCTTCTACAAACGAAGAAGGAACTGCCACCACCAACTGTTTTATCAAAGAAGAGGTAACCGCACAATACAAGGGAGAGTTCAGCGGACTCACCAAGGCGTATCGGATTTATCACCTGACCAAGCAGCCCTAACATTCTGCCGACACTTTTTTGCACATGTCCCGTATCGAACTTCAATCCTTCGATTTGTTTAACCGCATCGAACGGATTCATCATCAGCCGACGGCTGCCCCCGACAATTTACAAGCTAAATATATCCTGCTCCACAAAGTGCTGGAGCAGGCTTGTTATGAACTGACCACTGGTGTCACGCTCTCGTTCGCCAACCTGTTTTCCCGTCTGGATTACATCTGCAAGGAGAAGAAAATGACTCCCTCCGACCGCTATGCCATCCAGACCATGCGCCGTAACTGTAACGCAGCCATGGGCGACCGTTTTCAGGCCGACATGCAGGAATACCTTTACGACCTGCGGGCACTGGTGCGTTTTGTGTCTTTAGGCTTTGAAGAAGACATTCCGGCTTCCATTCTTCCGGAAATCCCCCACTCCAACCGTCCGTATCAGGGGACACGCCTGTCGCACATCCCGTACGTACGGGCTTCGGTGACCAGCTGGAACGACACACAGATTTTTGCAGCGACCGACAGCGAAACCGACCCGTTCATCATCATCAACTATGCCAAAGGTGGGTATGACGGCGACCTGCTCTATCTGAAAGACCTGCTTTCAGAAAATCTGCCGCTGAACCTGCTCGATGTGCGTGTGGACGAGGAGAATCACTACATTCCCAACCTCATTGTGATTCACCCCGATTACCTGATTGACATCAGTTCGCTGGCCGCCTGTTTTCGGGAGTACGGTCACCACCCGCTCAACTATTTCATGAACAAAATCAAGCCGAGAGCCAATACGGCCCCCATCCTGATGGGTAACCTGGCCAGCCAGTTTCTCGACGACTATATCAACGAGCAGCCGCAGGAGCCGGTGAGCTACCCCCGCACCATCAAGAAATTCTTTGCCGCTTCGGCCCTCGATTTCTGTACCTGCCCTCTTCCGGCCGACTTTCACGCGCAGGCACAGGCACAGATGATGAACATCCGCTCGTTTGTTCACGACGTGCTACCTCATAACATACGGAACTTCAACAAGAAGAATACCCTGCTCGAAGCTTCCTTCATTTGTGAGAAATTAGGATTGCAAGGACGTGTGGACATGATGCAGAAAGACTTCCAGGTACTCATCGAACAGAAGGCCGGTAAGCGCGATGAATACCACCGCCGCCATAAGGAAGACCATTTCATTCAGATGATGCTCTACCAAGGCGTACTGATGTACAATTTCGGACAGGAAACCGCCAATATGCAGACCTTCCTGCTCTATTCCAAATATGCCGACGGATTGCTGATAGAACACTTTGCCGAAAACTTGTTCCGGGAGAGCATCAAGCTCCGCAATTATATCGTACACAACGAGATGCGACTGGGCGACGGAGCCATCGGAGAAATTATAGACTCACTGAGCACCGATTTGCTGAACGAATTGCAGATTGGTGGAAAGCTGTGGAACGACTACCAGGAACCGCAACTGCAGACGGCCATCAATACCCTGAAGCGCTGTACACCGCTGGAGCGGGCTTACTTCAACCGTTTTTTTACGTTCGTATCAAAGGAACAGATTCTCAGCAAGACCGGAGGAAGCAACGATGCGGCTCACGGATTTGCCGGCAACTGGCATATCCCGCTGCACGAAAAACTGGAGGCGGGCAATATCCTGACCGGACTGACTATCCAGGAGAAGCAAAGCAGCGGCCCCGGCAAAGGATACGACCTTATCGAACTGCACATTCCAGCACAGGACGAGGACTTCCTGCCCAACTTCCGTACAGGTGACATGGTGATTCTCTATGCGTATAAGGAAGAGCCGGACATGAGAAAGCAGATTCTCATGAAGGGAAACATTCTGGAGTTGCAGCCGGACCGCATGACCTTAGTACTGCGCAACGGACAACAAAATAAAGATATTATCGGCGGCCAGGAAGAGGTGTTTGCCGTGGAACACGATTTTTCGGACACTTCTGCCAACAACGGCTTCCGCGGGCTGTACGCTTTTCTGTCCGCACAGGCCGACCGGAAAGAACTGCTGCTCGGCGTACGTCCGCCCGCACAACTGGAGGACGTCAAACTGAACGGCGATTACGGGCGTTTCAACGAACTCATCCTGAAAGAGAAACAGGCCAGGGACTACTTCCTGTTAGTAGGTCCTCCGGGTACCGGAAAGACCTCGTGTGCCCTGCGTTTCATGGTGGAAGAAGCTCTGAGTGAACCGGCCACCTCCATCCTGCTGTTGTCGTACACCAACCGGGCAGTGGATGAAATCTGTGCCATGCTCACGGATTCCGGCATTGCCGAGCGTACCCCGTTCATCCGTATCGGCAACGAACTGTCGTGCGACAAGCGTTTCGTGCCTTACCTGCTGAAATACAGTCTGGATGACTGTCCCAAACTGACCGACATCCAGCAGAAGATGGCACGCACACGTATCTTTGTGGGTACCACGACCGCCATCAATAACCGCCTCAACCTGTTCACGCTGAAGCATTTCCAGCTGGCCATCATCGACGAAGCCTCGCAGATTCTGGAGCCCGACCTGATAGGTATCCTGTCTGCCCGTCATCAGCAGCATAACGCCATCGACAAGTTCGTATTGGTGGGCGACTACAAACAGTTGCCAGCCATTGCTCAGCAAAGTGCGGAAGAAGCTGCCGTGACCGACCTCCTGCTGCGGAACATCGGGCTGGAGGATTGCCGCAACTCGCTGTTCGAACGCCTTTACAAATCGAGTCCGGACACCTGCCGCAGCATCCTTCACAAGCAAGGACGCATGCATCCGGCCATTGCCGAGTTCCCGAACCAAACGTTCTACTACCGGGAGCAACTGGAGAGCGTGCCTCTTCCTCATCAGCTGGAAGAAACGCCTTACGAAGCCGGACTGACTCCACAGGACGCCATCGACCAGCTGCTATTGGAACGCAGAATGGTGTTCATTCCCGCAGAAGCACCGGATCACCTGACCTGCTCGGACAAAACCAATCCGAACGAAGCCCGGATTGTAGCTACTCTGTTAGGCCATATTTACCGCCTGACGGAATCCCGTTTCGACCCGAACCGGACGGTAGGTGTCATCGTGCCCTACCGCAACCAGATTGCCATGATACGAAAAGAGATTGCGCACCTACAGCTGCCTGCCTTGCAGGACATCTCCATCGACACGGTGGAACGCTACCAGGGCAGCCAGCGCGACATTATCATCTATTCGTTTACCATACAGAATTTCAGCCAGCTCAACTTCCTTACGGCCAATACATTTCAGGAGGGCAATTTCCTGATTGACCGCAAGCTGAATGTGGCACTGACCCGCGCCCGCAAGCAACTGCTGCTGACGGGTAACCCGCACATCCTCGGGGCCAACATCACCTTCTACAAGCTGATGGAGTACATCCGTCTGCACAACGGATACCTGGAAACGGATGCCCTCTCGTTCTGCCGGGGAGACTTCACCCTGCCTTCGTACCGGAAGAACTGGGAAGTGACAGACGGTACCTATTCCCTGCCAGCGCATTTCAAGCAGGTATTCTCGGAATTGATAGCCCCACCGAAACATCTGGAAGAAAACGAAACTTACTACCGCGAAGCCACGGCCTACGGCCGGAGCGACTTCCATACCCTGCCTGAAGAGATGTCCCCATCTGACTTCTGCCAAGTATACAACTATTTGTACATGCGGAAACAATATGCTGCCGCCCAGGCTCTCTTTACCGGAAGCGGCAACTGGCTGCACGACCTCATCCGTAAGGTATCAGGACGCGTGGTATTCTGCGATCTCTCGTGTGAGGCCGGAGCCTCGGGACTGGCTTTTGCCGATGTATGCCGTTCTCTTCCCCATCTGGACCTGACCTACACGGGCATCTATCCCATGCAGGAAATGGGAGAAACGGCCGAAGCCTTTTTCCGTTCACCAGCCTACAAGCACATTCAGGCAAGCTGGTATCCCCGCCTGAGTGCCGTGCCTGCTGCCTTCTGGCAAGCCCATGCAGTACTGACCGAACTGGTGATTTTCAACCTCTCCAGTCTGTTCGACCGCATCGCTCCGCGGGAGGCACGCGACCTGGCTTTGCAAATCAACCAATTGGTGCATGCCCGCCCCCTGAATCATTACGTACTGGTGTACCGTGACGATGCGGGGCCTTGCATGCACAACCATTCCTACACGGCATTCTGCAACCACCTGTCAGCAGAGCTGAAACCGCTCCAGCCGCAGATGCCTCTTTTCGGAAAAATCCATTGTGAACCCACCGAAGGAGTTCCTCTTTCACAGGAATTCCTTTATGAAATACGTACCAACTGATGAATAAGAAACCTATACAGCGTGCCCTCATCGTAGGGGCTACTTCCGGTATCGGAAAAGAAACGGCCTTGCAACTGCTCCAGAAGGGATGGATACTCGGACTGGCAGGCCGACGTGAAGAGAACTTGAAAGAACTGCAGCAACTGGCTCCGGAGCGTATCCACATCCGGGCCATCGACATCTGTCAGGAGGATGCGACCGACCGCCTGCAGGAACTGATTGAAGAAATGGGAGGCATGGACCTCTACCTGCACTGCTCGGGCATCGGTCACCAGAACTACCAGCTGGCACCGGAAATCGAACTCCGTACACTGGAAACCAACGGCACCGGATTTGTGCGCATGGTGACAGCCGCCTTCCGTTACTTTGCCCAACAGAAAGGAGGACACCTGGCGGTCATCAGCTCCATCGCGGGAACCAAAGGACTGGGAGCTGCTCCGGCCTATTCTGCCACCAAACGTTTCCAGAACACGTACATCGATGCGCTGGAGCAACTGGCTCACATCCAGAAACTTCCCATCCGGTTTACAGACATCCGTCCGGGATTCGTGGCCACCGGACTCCTGAACGACGGCAAACACTATCCCATGCTGATGCATACGGAAAAAGTGGCCCGACACATTGTGCGTGCCCTGGAGAAAAAGAAACGCATTGTTGTGATTGACTGGCGCTATCGTATACTGGTGGCTCTATGGCGACTGATACCCCCATTCCTCTGGAAGCGGATGACTATCAGGAATTAGCCACCACCCGTCCTTCTTTCACCACAATCCGTTGCAAACGGCGGTACACATAGATAAATGCCGGAACCAGGAAGAGGTTGGCAAACAGCCAGGCTATCGGGTCGCCGAAGCACACGCCCCAGAATCCCCACAACGGAACCGCAATCAGACTGACCAGCACACGGGCCACCATTTCCGACACACCGGAGAACATAGCCAACCGTGTGTAGCCCGCTCCCTGAATGGAATAACGAAGAATACTGAGCATACCCAGCAAGAAGAAGAAAGAAGTATTGATGTGCAGGAACAAAGCCGTATCGTCAATAATCTCGGTCTCATCCGGCGAGATGAACAGCAGGGCAAACTTTTCGGCCAGTCCCCACATCAGGGCACCAATCGCTATGACATAGACGGTCATCATCAGCGTGGCCGACTTGATACCCATCCAGATGCGATCCGGCTTTCCGGCCCCGTAATTCTGTCCGGAATACGTCGCCATAGCCATTCCCAAGCTATCCAGCGGACACATCACGAACATCTTGATACGCATGGCTGCCGTGAAAGCTGCCACACAGGCCGTACCCAGCGCATTGTTCGCACTTTGCAGCATGATGCTGCCGATGGCCGTAATGGAAAACTGCAATCCCATCGGTACCCCGATGTACAGCAACTGACGGGCCAGGTCGCCACGGAAACGACGGTCGGCAGGCTCGGTTTTCAGAATGTCAAACTTGCGGTACATATAGATGTAGCACAGCAAGGCCGATAAGCCTTGAGAGAATACCGTAGCAATGGCTGCTCCAGCCACTCCCCACCCCAGCGTAAGGATGCAGAACAAATCGAGCACAATGTTCAGTATGGTAGAGAAAAGCAGGAACCAGAACGGGGTCTTGCTGTCGCCCAACGCACGGATGATGCTGGACAACAAATTATAGAAGAACGTACACGGCACACCGATAAAAGTAATCAGCAAATAGAGGTAAGCCCCTTCAAAGATATTCTCCGGTGTACGCATGGAACGCAGGATAAATCCGCAAAGCAGACTGGTGACAATGGCCACCGCGACCGACATCACTGCCGCTAACTTCAAGCTGACCGATACATAGCGCCGCATCGTCACATAATCGCGGGCTCCGAACTTCTGTGCCACCGGAATGCCGAAACCTCCGCAACACCCGTTGCAGAACCCTAAAATCAAAAAGACGACCGACGTACTGGCACCAACAGAAGCCAGCGCATTGATACCCAAGAACTTTCCAACAATAGCCGCATCCACCAGCGAATACGTCTGCTGGAGCAGGTTGCCCAGCAACAATGGAAAAGTAAAATTCAGAATCAGCGGCAGACTTGGCCCTGATGTCATCTCTCTAGACTGTGCCATAATTTCCTCTCGTTATCCTTAAAATCTTAATAAGTGTGCAAAAGTACACGAAAGTCACGAAACGAAAGAAAATCATCCCGTTAAATAAGGTAATTCGAGCAATATTTTTGCCTTAAATCAAGCACTAAAAAAACGCACTTGCGTTTCAAACCAAACACAAGTACATTTTATCTGAAACGGCCTTACGTTTTACTTCAAACGCAAGGCGGTTCACCCGGAAAAAGACACGCCCGTCCAGCTGCTCTTCCAGCTTGCTCAACGGCAGGTCGACCACATGTGCTTTCCCGTCCTTTGTCACAGCAAAAGTCACCTTATCCAGCGAATAGAAATAAGCAATGTCTCCCACCTGAATCGTATAGAAGCGTTTGGCTCCCGATATCAGGAAACGGGTGCGATACTGTTTTTCCTGCCTTTCGGCAAAAGAATGCAGCAACTGTTCAATGCCCAGCAGCTTGTTCAGTTCGCCCTTCCCCATACCCGAAAAACGTTCAAACTTCTGAATGGCACTCTCCAACCGTTCCTTAATGGACAGGCTTCAGAAGATAGTCGATGCTGTTCACCGTAAAAGCCCGTACCGCATATTCATCGTAGGCCGTGGTAAACACAATCATGCTCTGCGGCCGTGCCTGTTCGATAAAAATAAACGAATTACCGTCGGTCAGCTGGATGTCCAGGAACAGAATGTCCGGATGAGGATGTTCAGCAAACCATTTCACCGAATCTTCAATCGTTCCCGGAAGAACCGTTACCTCCCATTCCGGACGCAGTTCCCTGAGCTGCTTGTCGAGAAGACGCGCCGCCGGAAGTTCATCTTCAATAATCACTGCCTTAATCTTGGTCATATAGCAAAGGTAATTTTACGATAAATTCTTTTTCATTCTGTTCAATCACGATTTCTTTTCCACAGAGCAGGCGATACCGCTGGGAAAGGTTTTCCAGTCCCTTTCCGGAAGTCACTCCTCCCTGCTTCGGACGTACGGCATTGGCCACACAAATCCATACATCGTCTCCCTGCGGTTCCGTCCACATCTTCACCGTCATGGGCTTTTTCATGCTGATGACATTGTGCTTGATGACATTCTCCACCAGCAGCTGAAGCGACAAGGGCGGCACCGGTGTCTCGCCAAACTTATCGGCAATCCGGTTGTCCACCTGCAAGCAATCTCCCAGACGCACCTTCTGCAACAGCACATAAGTATCCAGGAACTGAAGTTCTTCATTCAGCTCCACCGTATGCTTATCCTGACAATACAGGATATACCGGTACGTATCGGCCAGGTTACGGGTAAATTCAATGGCATTCACAGGGTTATATTCAATTTCTGAAACAAGGGTATTCAGACTGTTAAACAGGAAATGCGGATTCAACTGGTTCTGCAAGGTGCGGTAGCGGGCCTCCGCCGTGCTTTCCTCCAGTTCTTCGGCACGCTTGTACAGACGTACCACATCCACATAGAAACGATTCAGGATAAACTGTCCCACAATCACCAGTTCCACCAGCCAGACCAGCAGAATCACCGTCAGTCCGCTGCGCTGAAGATGAAAGGGAGAAGCCACGCCTGCCAATGCCTTGGCAGACACCAACAGCAGATAATTGGACAAAAGCAGGATAACGGCTGCCGCAATCAGTCCGGCCGACAGCATGCGTTTGTTCCGCAGAAAATAAGGGTAATACGTCAGCAACCGCTCATTAATGTAGCGCATGCTCAGTCCCACTCCGCAAAACGACACAATGACAGCCAGAAACGTATGGAAGGTCATCAGCCTGTCCTGTAACCGCACGGGAATATCGGCATAGTGCACCAAAAAGAAGTACGAAAAACATCCCATGCAGGCATACAGCAGTACGTCCCACAAATACCGGTTCACGGAATTCATTCCTTGTTTCATGCTTTATGTTTACTTTATTATTACAATCCCTTCACATCAGTACTCGCCCAAACGGCCAGCAGCCCGTTCCAGACTGCTCTTTGCCAGTTGCGCACGGAGCTTCGAACGAATATGGTTCAATTCCGCCTCCTGATGATACATCTGCGCATTGAGCACCTCGACAATAGAAATGCTACCCTCCTTGTACTTGTCCATGGCCAGCTGCTCACTCGTTGCCGCCTTGGCCAGCGAGCTTTCCGTCAGGCACACCTGACGTACGGCCTGCGTATAAGTATAGTAAGCAGTCTCCACCTCCAGACGAACGCCGTCGGCCACCTTACTCTGGTTCTCCAGCGCCCTGTTCACATCGAGCTTGCCGATGCGCCGTGTATTCTTCCGCTTTCCCCATTCAAAAATCGGTACGCTCAGTTTGGCATACACCCTGTAATTAGGGTCCAAATCTGAGTTAAAGTCATATCCGGGCGAAGAATAACTTCCGTCTACCCCAACAGACAGTTTGGGAAGATACCGTGAGTTGGCAATCCGTGCAGCCGACTGCTGGATAGCCACCTGATTGGCTGCAATACGTAATTCCGGACGATGCGCCATGGCTGTTTCCAGCGTTTGTTCATACACCTGAACTTCAGTCAGCGGAACCACAAGCGAATCGGTCAGTATCACCTTGTCAGAAGCCTCTCCCGAGAAAGAGTTCATCGAAAGCCGGGCCACCTCCGCTTCATTGCGGGCCTGCTCCAGCCGGAACTCGGCATCATTCAGTTTGACTTCCGCCATCAGCAAGTCGTTGCGGTCGGTATACTCTTCCTCCACACGATGCCTGACCACTTCCACCAGAACTGCCACCGATTCCTTGAAATCGGCAGCCACCTCCACCATTTCCTCACAGGCCACCTTATTCCAGTAATACTGGTCTGCCTGATACAGCACGTCGTTCGTCACCCGCTTTTCTTCGCACAAGGCACTCTCCTTTTCCTTTCGGGATTTCTCCAGTCCGGCTTTCAGTGCCCCTCCCGAATAGACAGGCTGCAACAAGGTCACGGAAGCCCCGTACTTGGTGTCACGCCCCTGAAAATACAGTGGAGTTTCTATGGACGGAAGTTCCCTGTAGAGTTCCAGCGGGTTACCCGTGTAACTGGCATTGGCATTTCCGCTCAGCGAAGGAAGGAAATCAGCCTTAGCCGATTTTTCAGCCTCCTGACGGATGGAAACGGCATATCCTGCCGACTTTATATCCTGATTATAGGCCTTCACCTTTTCACGATACTGCTGCAAGAATACACTCTCCTGGGCATGGACTCCCAGCGCCAGTCCCAGCATGCAGCACATCATCATTCTTCTATTCATCTCAATATAGTTATAAAATTAGAGAAACATTTTTTATCGGGCCACACATTTCTTCTTTTTATTCACCCCGTTTGGATATTTTATAGAAAACCGTGTACAAGGCCGGAGTGACAAACAGTGTCAGAAGGGTGGCAAAGGAAAGTCCGAACACAATGGTAGCCGCCATCCCGCCAAACACAATATCAAACAACAACGGGATGCTTCCGAACACCGTGGTCAGGGCCGCCATCAATACCGGACGGGCTCTGGAAACCGTGGCCTCTATCACAGCCGTATAAGGCTCCACACCAGCCTTCTGCTGAATATTTACCTCATCGAGCAGCACAATCACATTCTTGATAATCATTCCCAGCAATCCCAGCCAGCCTGCGATACAGAAAAAGCCAAACTGAAATCCGGTGACCCACAGACCAAAGACCATCCCTATCAAAGACAAGGGTAAAATGAGGAAAATAATCAAGGGCTGACGAAAGTTGCCAAACAGCATGACCAGAATGACCAGCAGCATGATAAGTGCCAGCGGGAAATACTTAGTCAGTGCAGCCATGGAAAGCTTCCGGTCGTACGTGCGCACAAGGGGATATTCCCATGCCAGTCCGATGCCGTTGGCCACCTGCCCCAGCGGAGCAGAATTACGCCCGTTCCATATCGGCAAGTCCTCCACGCTTTCCATGTCCCAGGAACCTTTGACATCCGTATGCAGTAACACCGGCACTTTCTTGTCGCGGTCACGATATACCCCTACGGCAGTACCGTCATTGACAGCTTTCACGGCATTCATCATGTCATGCCGTCCCACATTCAGCCTTCCGGCCTTCACGGGATCATAATCGGCCTTAATCATCAGTGCCATGTTTCCCCACTCATTGCGGGCATTCAGCACCTTGGGATTCTTCCGCATGATTTCCAGCGCCAGGTTGGTCAAAGAATCGAGTACTTCCGGATCATCTCCACAGAAACGTGCCTCAATCAAGGCCTGCGGAATGGAGTTTATCTCAAAACTGTTCACACGAACCAGCGCGTCCGGAAACATAGCTGGCAGACGGTCGTACAGAATAGCCTGAAGTTCACGTGACTTCTCTGGCGTATCAGCTTCTACCAGGCATTGCGCATAATTAGGCTGCGGACCATAAGCCGCATTGGCCAGGTAATAACGGGGCGGTGTCTGCCCGACAAACGATGACACCTTTTTCACTCCTTCCAAAGAATTCAGATAGGCTGTCATCTCCGTCATCTGACGGTCACTTTCTTCTATACGTGTGCCCTCGGGCAACCAAACATCGACCGAAAAATATTGCTTGTTGAGTAAGGGCATAAACTGCTGCGGAATAAAGCGGAATCCCCATCCGGCAATGACCAGCAACAGCACCATCGCTCCTAAAACCACATAGCGTCTCTGTATGGTCCATCTCAATGCCTGCCGGAACAGGTCGTATGCACGGCCACTGAACAGTTCGCCCTTCAGCTCATCCGGACGCGGACGACGCACAAACTCCTGCACAAAGAATACATTCTGCGTAATGGCCAGTACCCAGCTCAACAAAAGGGATACCGCAATGACAATGAACAGTGAAGACAGGATTTCACCAGTGATATGCGGCGACAGGTAGACCGGAAGAAAGGTCAGTACCGCAATCAGGGTCGCTCCCAACAGCGGCATGGAAGTGCCCGACACGGCATCCAGTATGGCTTTTCTTTTCCGCATACCCCGCTGCATGTTCACCAGTGCGGCATCGTACACCACAATGGCATTGTCCACCAGCATACCCATGGCAATGATAATGGCTGCCAGCGACATACGCTGCAAGGCTATGCCGGAAAACTGCATGTAAATCAACGTACCGAAAATGGAGAATATCAGTCCGCTGCCAATCAGAATTCCATTCTTGAAGCCGATAAAGAACAGCAGTACGGCCACCACGGTCAGGACCGAAAGAATCAGATTCCACACAAATCCCTCGTTGGCCACAGCCGATTCGTGCCCCTGGTCATAGATAATATCCAGCTTATATCCGTCCGGCATTTCCTCACGCAAGTCTGACACACGGTTTGCCACCAGCTCCGCCATCTCTACCACATTCCCATCCGACACCGTAGAAATGGCTATACCCACCGCAGGCACATTCCCGACCTTCATCAGGTTTCTGGCCGGACGCACATAGCTCTCGCTAATCTCCGCAATCTCTCCCAGCCGGAAATTTTCTCCCTGCCGGGAAACGACTGTCAGATTTTCCAGTTCTTCCAGACTGGAGAAACTGCCGGAAGCTTCCACCCGCAAACGATGAGAAGACGTCTCCAGTCCTCCGGCATCCACCACCTTATTCTGACGTTCAAAGGCAGAGGCTATATCGGCCATGGTCACACCGGTACTGGAAAGCAATGCCGGATTGACCGTTATATCAATCGTGCGACTCTGCACGCCAAATAATTCCACTTTGGCCACATCCTTCACGTTCAGCAACTCGTTCTTGATTCGCTTGGCCTGATCCTCCAGCCCACGATAGGTATGCGTTTCGCTGCTCAGTCCGTAGAATACGCCCAGCACATCGCCGAAATCATCGTTCACCACCGACGGTCCGGCTCCAGCGGGCAACTTGGACTGCACATCTCCCACTTTCCGCCGCAACTTATCCCAAAGCTGCTGCATCTCGTCGGCACGGATTTCCTTCTTTACATATACCGTGATTTTAGACAGACCGGCCCGGTTATCCGTTTTCAGATAATACAGTTCACCCAATGACTGAATGGCTTCCTCCAGCACATCCGTCACCTGTTGTTGCACCTCCATAGGAGAAGCCCCCGGATAAGAAGTAGTGACCACAGCCTGCTTAATCGTAAACGGCGCATCCTCCAGTTTCCCCATATTGTAGTAAGAGAAAATACCTCCTCCCAATATCAGAACCAGCAACAACCAACTCAAGGCCCTGTTCTGCAAAAAGAATTTCGCTAATCCTTTCATTCGTCTTCCTCCTTTATTCTTCGATGGTCACTTGCTCCTGTTCCGACAAAAACGACAAACGTGTAGTTATCACCTGGTCGGCCGGTGAAATGCCCGACAGAATCTCTACCCGGTCCTCCTTTTTCAGCTTGCCCAACGTCACCGCAACTCGTTTCACCCGGCTCTGTCCGTCTACGCACCACACAAATGCCCCGTGTTCCGGGTCATGGCAAACTACTTTCTGAGGGAGTGTCAGATGATTCTTCTCTCCATCGGCTGCATACGACACAGCAAGTGTACCTGACATACCTCCCAACAAACGTCCGTCCTTGTTATCCAAGATGGCAGTCAGCAAATAAGAAATGTTGTTCTCCGTAGCAGTCTGCGTCAGGAAATATTCAGAAGGCACAAATTCCCTGTCAGGAAGTGCATTGAAGCGGACCACACACGCCACAGAATCTTTTTGCCGCATCTGCAACGCCATATCCTCGGGCACATAGGCTTCTACCTTGATGCGTGAAAGGTCGATAAACGTCACCACCGGAACCGACGGTTTCACATCCTGGTAGCGCTCGATATGCGCCTGCTGCACATAACCGTCGAAAGGCGCATACAGACGGCTGTCTTCCCACGCGTTGACTGCCGCTTCATAATCCGCCTTGGTGCGTTCGTAGTTTGCCTTTGCCTGCTCATAATTCATGCCGGATATGTTATCTTTGGCATACAAGCTGGATATACGGGCATAATCGACCTCCGCCTGACGATACAATGCCTCCGTGCGCTGTTTCTGGATGACAAAATCACGTTCATCAATGGCCGCAATCAGTTGTCCCTTCCGAAAAAACTGTCCCTACTGCACATCAAATGCATGCACAGGCCCTCCCACCCGAAAAGATAATTCAGACAAACGGTAAGGCTGCGAAATAAACGTATAGCACCGTGAAGAGGGAGCCTCCATGACTTCGGCATGAACTACCTTCACGCTGGGGAAAGAGGCCTGTTCCTGTGGCGTACGGCTGCATGCGCACAAGCACATCCCTGCAAGAAATAAAATCTCTGTTTTCATTCTTCTACAATATTATCATTCTACGCCACAAAGATAGCAGGCCCCATCGTCCCCTTTCATAGGAATTATTCCCAAGCCGCGCCTGAAGTGACTGAACCGTAGAAACCAGCCCCCCAAACCTTTTTCGGTGCATTTGCAGGAAGAGACTAAAAAATGATTTATTACCATTTGTGAATTTTTTAGTGTAAGAATTGGCTTACCTTCGCAGCCAAATTCAAAAACAGAGAAAAGACATGAAAGACAGTATTGACTTCGGAAGTATGGACATTCCGAAATTATTCCGGAAATTACTTATCCCTACAGTGCTGGGAATGATTTTCTCGGCCATCTTCATCATTACCGACGGCATTTTTGTGGGAAAAGGTATCGGCAGTGATGCCCTGGCTGCCGTCAACATTACGGCTCCGCTTTTCCTCATCAATACGGGAGTGGCGCTGATGTTCGGTATCGGTGCATCGGTTGTAGCCTCCATTCATCTGTCGCAAGGAAAAGTAAAGGTCGCCCGCATCAATATCACACAGGCAGTGGTGGTTTCCTCCTTATTGCTCATCGCCTACGCCGCAGTCATCCTCTGCAACGTGGAGAAAATTGCCTTGCTGCTAGGAAGTTCTCCCCGTCTGCTGCCTCTCGCCACGGAATACATGCACTGGTTTGTCCCCTTCCTGGTCTTCAGCGCCCTGCTGAGTTCCGGCATGTTCTTCGTGCGACTGGACGGCTCGCCCAACTATGCCATGGTGTGCAACATCATACCGGCCCTGCTGAATATCGGACTGGACTATCTGTTTATTTTCGTTCTTAAATGGGGAATGTTCGGTGCGGCCTTAGCTACCAGCCTGGGATACATCGTAGGTGCCCTGATGATTCTGATTTACCTGATGCAGCCGCACCGGGTACTGCACTTGTGCAAAGTGAAATTATCATCCAAGAGTCTGCGTCTCACCCTCCGCAACACGGGCTATATGTGCAAACTGGGATTGTCCAGTTTCCTCTGTGAAGCAGCCATTGCCACCATGATGTTTACCGGCAACTACGTATTCATTCACTACCTGGGTGAAGACGGAGTGGCTGCCTACAGCATCGCCTGCTACTTCTTCCCCATCATTTTTATGGTATACAATGCCATTGCCCAGTCGGCACAGCCCATTCTCAGCTACAACTTCGGTGCTGGAAATCCGGAGCGCGTACGTGCTGCCTTTCGCCTGGCCCTGCTGACCGCCATCTCCTGCAGTGTCGTGGTATTTGCCGTTACAACCCTGTTCTCCGCTCAAATCACCTCGTGGTTTATCGACAGTTCCTATCCGGCACACGACCTGGCCGTTAAAGGACTTCCCCTGTTTGCTTCCGGCTTCGTGTGCTTCGGCATCAACATTGTATCCATAGGCTATTTCCAGAGTGTAGAACGCGACCGTCCGGCCATGGCTATTACCCTGCTGCGTGGTTTTATCCTCATCCTGTTCTGTTTCTGGCTGATGCCCATCCTGTGGGGAGTACCGGGAATCTGGCTGGCTGTCCCCGTTTCCGAACTGCTGACCTTTCTTTTTGTCATTACCATCTATTGTCGCAGGAAACGAAGCTAAAGATTTATTACCTTTGTGCCTGCATAAACGCAAAAAGGTATGAAAGCTTTTATTGAGATACTTCGTGAAAAATACGGACTGGCACAGCCGGAAGCCGAAAAGCTGCTGGAACAGATGGAACTGCTAACCTACCGGAAAGGAGAACATATCGTACGGGAGGGAGAGCGTAACTCTTCCTTCTATCTAGTAGCCGACGGTATCTGGAGAGGACATTACCTGCGCGACGGAGTGGATGTTTCGCTCTGGTTTGCCTTTCAAGGTGACAGTATCTTTTCCTCCTGGGGATATGTGGCCGGACTTCCTTCTCTGGTTTCCATCGAAGCTATGAGCGACAGCCGTGTCTACCGCATTTCTAAAAGCAAGCTGGAGACTTTTTTCTCTTCTTCCGTCTTGTTCGCCAACATCGGAAGAATCATCTTTGAACGCCAGTTTCTGGACATGGAAAACTGGATGATAAACGGAGGTGCTGCACAAGCCAAACAGCGTTACCTGACACTCCTGGAGCAAAATCCAGAATTATTACAGCACGTACCGCTGAAGCACATCGCTTCTTATTTGTTTATCACACCTCAGTCGCTCAGTCGTATACGGGCGGAACTGAGCAAGAAGAAATAACGGTATGAATGCTTATCGTGACGGACAGTCAGCTAAAGGCTGAATGGAATGGCTCAGATGAGTTCAGGTAAAAATCAGTAATAAATTCTATAAATCAAGGAGGAGAAAAACAAAGCAGTTTTCTTCCTACTTGATTATAGGTTATATTATATATAAGCCACCATTATATACTTATTCATCTATATTTTACAATTATAGGCTATTTAGCCTATATTTTTGGTAAGATAAAAGAAAAATCATACCTTTGTTATCAAATCAATGAACAATAATATGTTTGCAACAATTTCAGCAGATATAGTAGCATCCACTTCCTTGTCTGTGAATGAAACTATAGGATTAAAGCAAAGGATAGAATCATTATTTGGCTTGCTAAAAGTGAGTTATCCTGATTTTGAAGGTCGCCAAATCAAAGGGGATTATATAGAGTGCGTAATGCAAAGTGTATCAAACGTATTCCGGATAGCCTTTATAATCAAATCCTGCATCAAATCTTTTTCCACAGCTAAAAATGAAAAGACAAAAAATTTCCATACATACGGAATAAGGATGGCTATTGGTATCGGAGATATGAGAATAGTGGATACCGAACAAGGCATTTGGGATGGTGAGGCCATATATCTGTCAGGACGTGCACTTGAGGAAATGAGTTCCTTAAATAAGGGAACCATGTCTGTACAAACAAGTAACAAGCAATTATCTGCCCCATTACAAACTATAGCCCTATTGACCGATGCCATATTTAATGATATGACTATGCGCCAAAGTGAAGTCGTTTACTATAAATTGCTTGGTTTCAAAGAGGCAGACATTGCCAAGAAATTGGGTATATCTCAAGCCAGTGTAAATAATGCTTCTACAGCCACAAAATGGTATTGTATAGAAGAAGCCATAAAATATTTTGAACAGGTAAATTTTGAAGAATATGAATAATTGGTTATTCTTAAGTCTGCTATTGGCACATGTTATAGGCGACTTCTACCTGCAAAATGATAAATATTGTACACAGAAAGAGGAAAGGAAATTCAAAAGCTGGTTTCTGTATGTACATTCGCTTGTCATCGGTGGCATGTCGTGGGTAGCTGTTCCTGTTTATGATTTCGGATTTTATGCACTTGCCATTGCTTTTTCCCATCTGGTAATAGATATTATCAAAACATATAGTCCCAAAGGATTATGGAGTTTTGTTATTGATCAGATTGTTCATTGGGCGATACTGATTATAGTGACATCTTCTTTTGACACTACAACAAAGCTACCAATCCAATCAATGGATTGCAATAGCAGTTTCTCAATACCTCTTTTCATATTGGCGATATTATTGTGCATCAAGCCTGCAAACATCCTGATTAAGTTGGTCTTAAAGAAATATCAAGTTGGAGAAACACAATCCTGTGAAAACATCAAAAATGCAGGAGCGTTAATTGGAAACTTAGAACGAATTCTTACAATCATATTCGTTATCATTGGGCAATATGAAGCAATCGGTTTTATCATAGCGGCAAAATCCATACTTCGATTCAAAGACACGGATACAGCAAAAACAGAGTATGTCCTTGCCGGAACATTTCTGAGTTTTGGAATTGCATTGCTGTGTGGTTTAATAGCAACAAAATAACAGATGGACAGTTTTCAAGAGAAATACAATGCGCTTGTCATTAAATACGATGCCCTGCTTGCCGAAAATGAAGAACTGAAATCTATACTTTCACAGCATGGTATAGTTTATTCCCCAATCAAACGTCCTGATGAAAGCACAGCATTTTCTTCCATAATATACCCTCCAATCAAACTCGCTCTTGATGATAAAATTGCATTATTCCGTAACTTTTTCAAGGGGCGAGATGATGTATTTGCACGACGATGGTTCAGCAAAACTACAGAAAAGGGTGGTTACCAACCTGTCTGCATCAATGAATGGCGTAGAGGAATATGTGACAAAAAAAAGCATAAATGTGCAGAGTGTCCCAACCGCAATTTTGCCCCGTTAACCCAACAAGACATATACCGACATCTGGAAGGTAAAGATGAGAACGGATGCGATGTTATAGGTCTGTACGTTGTTACTTCTGATAATAAATGTTCTTTCTTGTGTGCTGATTTTGATGACAAAAATTGCACTCATGGATATAAGAACGATGTATTGGCATTTATTTCCATTTGCAAAGAGTGGAGAATTCCGTTCAGTATAGAACGCTCACGCTCTGGCAATGGCGCGCATGTGTGGACTTTCTTTAATGGACCCATACCGGCCTGCAAAGCAAGGAAATTAGGCTATACAATTCTTACAGAAGCCATGAAGCGCAATGGACGGATTACATTCAATTCATACGATCGTTTCTTTCCCAATCAGGATAAAGTACCAGAAGGCGGATTCGGCAATCTCATTGCATTACCATTGCAGGGAAAAGCCAGGAAAGCAGGAAACAGCGTTTTTGTAGATGATCAGTTTCTTCC
>ULXE01033204.1_pt1 | contig 22095 bp, 22 predicted proteins | sample 1961001 | NCBI WGS metagenome assembly ULXE01 (sample SAMEA4835831, study PRJEB28245) | human gut metagenome | biome: gut microbiome; material: fecal sample | place: Denmark | collected 2008
GTTAGCCGCTATGGGTACAAATACAGTTATAAGTATGGTTACGGTAGTCAAAGCTACTACGTGAAATAAGGATAAAAGGAGAAAGTAATTCATGTGGCCATTCCGAAAGAAACTGACATTGGAGGAAAGCGGATTCTTCCGTGGTTTCACGGATTGGCACAGCCACATCCTACCCGGAACTGATGACGGTGTACAGACGATGGAAGAATCATTGCAAATTCTTACGGAATACGAGCGACTTGGCGTAAAGGAAGTGTGGCTAACCCCACACATCATGGAAGACATACCCAATACTACAGCCCGTTTACGTGAACGTTTCGCCGAATTGCAGACAGTCTATCAAGGAAAAGTTATCCTGCACCTCGCCTCTGAGAACATGCTGGACAACCTGTTTGAGAAACGCTTGGCTCAAGACGACCTGCTACCATTGGGTGAGGACGACAACCACCTGCTGGTAGAAACAAGTTACTTCAATCCTCCGATGGGCTTGCAAAACATTCTGATGAGGATAAAGACAAAAGGCTACCATCCTGTCTTAGCCCATCCCGAACGCTACATTTATATGGATGAACATGAATACAATCGACTGAAATCCATGGGCATCAAATTCCAACTCAACTTGTTATCGCTTCACGGTATATATGGAAAAGAAGCCCAGAAAAAAGCCCAAAGGTTGCAAAAAGCAGGAATGTACGAATATATAGGCACAGACCTGCATCGTTTGGAGGTATTAAAAGCAGTCTTGCAAAGGATGATATAAACATAGAGGCCGAAATAACTGTCTTTTGGCAATTAATCCCATCCCTCTATGCTAAAAAGAATCAAACATTCAAGCCATGGAACTAACTCACAACATCAAAGCTTGGACAAGCCTTCCAAGATTCCTAGTCACCGTATCCCACGACAAAAATTTAAGGATATTTATCGTGAAGTTGCTCCGGCAAATACCTTACGACGACGCATTGCACTTCGGTTCTCGTGTCCATCGGTAAACCATTTTCTGACAGACCATCAATGTATTATCATTGAACAGTATAAACTTCATACGCTTTGAAACTAAATTCATCTGCCTTTACTGCATACTGCGTAGCCTTTGTGGCAATGCAGCTATCCACCGCCACTAACTTTAGTATACGCTAACAGGGGTTCTCAATGTCCTTACCCTGGGTGAACAAGTTATGCACCTTCTTGATATTGGATAGTGAAAATTCCACCAGAGTTTCGGCGGGGGCGCAGATGAAGAATATTCCGAAGACACCAAACTTGCCGTACTGTGCTAAATATATACGATAATTTATTACAACATAAACTTAGAAGAAATGAAAGCATGTTTTATGGGATTGGGCTACATAGGATTGCCCACTGCCATTATTGCAGCCAAGCATGGCATAGACATCATTGGGGTGGATATCAACCCAAAAGTTGTAGAACAAACAAATGCAGGGCATCTGCATATCATTGAGCCAGGAATGGAAGTGATGTTGCAGGAGGTCGTGAGCGAAGGGAAAATGAAAGCATCAGTCACGCCGGAAACAAGTGATGCCTACTTTATAGTGGTACCGACTCCGTTCAAAGGCAACCATGAACCCGACATCTCATATGTTGAATCTGCGACACGTGCTGTTATCCCTTTCTTAAAAGAAGGCGATTTGTTTGTTATTGAATCGACTTCACCAGTCGGTACAACTGAAGCGATGAAAGACCTGATATTCTCTGAACGTCCCGAATTACAAGAAAAAATATATATTGCATACTGCCCCGAACGTGTACTTCCCGGCAACGTGATATACGAACTTGTGCATAACGACCGAGTAATAGGGGGAATGGATGATGCGTCGACCGATAAAGCCATCGAATTTTACAGTCAGTTTGTACAAGGAAAATTACATCGCACCAATTGCAAGACCGCTGAAATGTGCAAGTTAACTGAAAACTCCAGCCGTGATGTGCAAATTGCATTTGCCAATGAGCTTTCTCTGATTTGCGATAAGGCAGGTATCAATGTATGGGAATTGATTAGCCTTGCCAACAAACATCCACGTGTCAATATTCTGCAACCAGGCTGTGGTGTAGGAGGACACTGCATTGCAGTTGATCCTTATTTCATTACATCCGAGTTCCCTGCAGAATCTAAAATTATTGCTGATGCACGTGAAATCAACAATTATAAGGCTTTCTGGTGTGCCGAGAAAGTGAAGAACGCAATGCAGGAGTTCGAGTTGAAAAATCACCGCAAGCCAGTTGTCGCCATGATGGGACTTGCTTTCAAGCCAGACATTGACGACTTGCGTGAATCTCCTGCCAAATACATCACTACAAAAGTAATGCAGGGGTGCAACAATGCCGATATACTTGTGGTCGAGCCGAACGTGAAAGAACATAATGTGTTCAAACTGACAGACTACAAGGAAGCTTACGACAAAGCCGATATTGTGGTATTCTTAACAGCTCATACTCCATTCAGGGAACTTCCGTGGAGGGGTGATAAGGTGATATTGGATTTTTGTGGAATTTTCAAGAAGCAATAAGCATATGAATATAGCTATTGTTGGAACGGGTTATGTAGGACTGGTTTCTGGAACCTGTTTTGCGGAAATGGGGGCAGACGTAACGTGCGTAGATATCAACCAGGAAAAAATAGACAAACTCCGTCAGGGAATAATACCGATCTATGAGCCGGGATTGGATGATATGGTCAGACGGAACGTAGAGGCGGGGCGACTGCGTTTCACTACGGACTTGAAATCCTGTCTTGATGATGTTGAGGTTGTGTTTTCCGCAGTAGGCACTCCTCCAGATGAAGATGGCTCGGCAGATTTGCAATATGTGCTTGCCGTAGCAAGGGAATTTGGCGCGAATATCAAAAAATATACTGTCATTGTGACAAAATCCACGGTACCCGTGGGAACAGCAATGAAAGTGAAAGCTGCCGTACAGGAAGAACTTGACAGACGTGGCGAACAGATTGAATTCGACGTGGCATCAAATCCGGAGTTCTTGAAAGAAGGGGCTGCGGTCGCAGATTTTATGGTACCCGACCGTGTTGTAGTAGGCACAGAAAGCGAAAAGGCACGGAAAATCATGTCACGGATTTACAAACCATTCATGCTTAGTGGTGAACGAATGATTTTCACGGACATTCCGTCTGCTGAAATGATCAAATATGCAGCCAATTCAATGTTGGCAACACGCATATCGTTCATGAATGATATTGCAAACCTTTGTGAGAAAGTCGGAGCCGATGTAAATATGGTTCGCAAAGGAATCGGAAGCGACACCCGTATAGGCAAGAAGTTTCTTTTTCCAGGTTGTGGATATGGTGGCTCTTGTTTCCCGAAAGATGTAAAAGCTCTCATAAAAACAGCAGAAAAAAATGGCTATGATATGAAAGTTCTCCGTGCTGTAGAAGAGGTGAACGAGAAGCAGAAAACCATTTTGTTTGACAAGCTGTGTCGGTATTTCCATGGGGATCTCAAGGACAAGACTGTCTGCATGTGGGGATTGGCTTTCAAGCCGGAAACAGACGATATGCGTGAAGCTCCTGCATTAGTGCTGATTGATAAGTTGACGGAGGCTGGGTGTAGGATCAAAGTCTATGATCCAATAGCCATGGAAGAATGCAGGCGCAGAATAGGAGACAAAGTGACTTATTGCAATGACATGTATGAAGCGGCACTCGATACGGATGCGCTGCTACTGGTTACAGAGTGGAAGCAGTTTCGATTGCCCAGTTGGGCTGTACTGAAAAGGACTATGTCAACCCCTCTTGTTATTGACGGACGTAATATATATGACCAGCACGAGCTTTCGGAGGCTGGATTTGCATATATGTGTATAGGTAAATAAAACATTTATGAAAATATTGGTTACAGGGGCAGCCGGATTTATAGGTTATCATCTGGTCAGGAGGCTTATGGATAAGAATCATGAAGTTGTCGGCATAGACAATGTTAATGATTATTATCCAGTCAGCTTGAAATATGCAAGATTACAAGGATGCGGCATTGATGAACGTAAGATTGTACAAGGGCATAAGGTACAAAGTAGCACTTATTGGGGCTACCACTTCATTCGTATTGATCTTCAAGACAAGTGTGCTTTGGATAGTTTGTTTGCCGAAGAAAAGTTTGATATTGTGGTCAATCTTGCTGCCCAGGCAGGAGTACGATACTCTATAGAAAAGCCATATGAATACATAGGAAGCAATGTCATAGGGTTTATCAATCTGTTGGAAGCGATACGAAAGAATCCAGTGAAACATTTTGTTTATGCCAGTTCCAGCAGTGTTTATGGCAGCAACAAGAAAGTTCCATATTCTACGGATGACAAGGTGGACAATCCGGTCAGTCTTTATGCGGCTACAAAGAAAAGCAATGAATTGATGGCGCACGCTTACAGCAAGCTATACAATATTCCATCTACCGGCTTACGTTTTTTTACCGTATATGGTCCGGCAGGTCGCCCCGACATGGCTTACTTCGGCTTTACCGACAAGTTGGTTAAGGGTGAAACTATCAAGATATTCAATTATGGAAACTGCAAGCGTGACTTCACTTATATTGATGACATCGTGGAGGGAGTAATGAGAGTAATGCAACATGCTCCTGAACGAAAAGTCGGTGATGATGGTTTGCCGATACCGCCGTACAAAGTTTATAATATTGGTAATAATAATCCAGAGAACCTGCTTGACTTTGTGACAATATTGCAAGAAGAGCTGGTTCGTGCCGGGGTGTTACCAACCAACTATGATTTTGATGCACACAAGGAGCTTGTACCGATGCAGCCGGGCGATGTACCTATAACTTATGCCGACACAATGCCGCTGGAGCAGGACTTCGGCTTCAAACCGTCCACTCCTCTACGGACCGGATTAAGAGCCTTTGCAGAGTGGTATAAGGGGTATTTAAAACATGAATGACATGGAAAAGAAGAAATTTCTGATGGATATAGTCTTAATAAGGCTTGTCCTTATTGGATTACTAATCCTGTACCATTCTTTGTGCATATACACAGGGGCTTGGGAAGTGCCGTATGAACCATTTGAACCGATTGCCGCCTACGACTGGATAGGATGTTTTTCACACAACTTTCGACTTGAGGCGATGGTGTTTATCAGTGGCTCATTATTAGGTTATAAACTTTTAAGAAAGCCCGATTCATTGTCATTCAATATTTGCGTAGTAAAGAAGGTAAAACGCATTTTGCTTCCATGCGTTATATTTGGAAGTATTTATTACGCAATGTTCTATGACATAAGTGCATCTTTCTCTACCATATTATTGAAAATAGCAAATGGTTGTGGGCATTTATGGTTCTTGCCAATGATATTTTGGTGTTTTGTGTTTACATTTATAATCGCAAAGTTTACCCCCCCCGTTTTATTAAATTTAACAAAATAATACTAGTTACATTCATACTATTTGCTATTTATAATCCATTTGGTTTTATGCCATTCGGCCTGGGTTTTGTCTGGAGCTTTATTCTTTATTTTTATTGGGGTTATTTGTTAAGACTGGGATATGTGAAAATGCCGGAAGGTAGCAACCGAAATATCTATATTGCAATAGGCTTGTTTGCCATTATGTTCATAGCATATATGTTCTTGCGCCAGATAGTCTCTTCAGATTTCATGCACAAAGCCATTAGAATCCTCGGAATGAACATTTGTCGCTTGGTAATGTGTGTGTCGGCGATATTCATTATGTTTGGTATGGCGAATAAGCCAAAGGTGATAGCCTATCTTGCCAGCAAGCCTCGATTGATCACTCTAAGTGGATATTGCTATGGAGTGTATATATACCAACAGTTCATTCTTAAGTTTTTATATTATAAAACGAGCCTTCCGATGGCCGTGGACGAATTAATGTTGCCTTGGATCGCTTTTGTTATAACTCTCGCCTTGTCGTTGTCGTTTTGCTGGTTAACCTTAAAAACCAAGTTCGGACGATATTTGATCGGGTAAAATTATTTTGATGAATGGGAAACATCGACAGCAATAAAATAGTCGCAGCTACCAAATGGTCGGCTGTCACAGAAATCGCTGCTAAGCTGGTATCGCCTATCACAAACATGGCTTTGGCTCGGTTGCTGACGCCTGACGCTTTTGGTGTAGTAGCAACCATAACCATGATTGTAAGCTTTGTGGAGGTGTTTACAGATGCAGGTTTCCAGAAATATCTTGTTCAGCATGAATTTAAAGACGAAGCTGACCGTGAACAGTCAACTTGTGTGGCTTTCTGGAGCAATTTATCACTGTCTATCGTGTTATGGGGAGTAATTGCTTTGTTCTGCGAACCTTTGGCTGCGTTAGTCGGTAATCCTGGGTTGGGCAATGTGATAATTGTTGCTTCCATTTCCATTCCGTTACAAGCATTTTCCAGCATTCAGATGGCCTTGTTCAAACGGGATTTCAATTTTAAAATCCTGTTCAAGGCGCGTATGTTTGGTGTCTGTACCCCTTTAGTAATCACCATTCCCTTAGCTTTGTTGTTAAAAAATTATTGGGCGCTGGTTATTGGCACTCTTGCGCTAAATGCGGTCAATGCTTTTGTCCTTACCTATTATTCCAGTTGGAGGATTCGACTTTTCTATTCTTTACGGAAGTTGCGTGAGATGCTTTCTTTCACCATGTGGTCCATGATTGAATCCGTCTCTATTTGGCTTACAGGCTATGTGGATGTATTTATTATTGGCATTCACTTGAGTGCTTACTATCTGGGCATATATAAGACTAGTATGATAACGGTAGGTCAAATCACGGCACTCGTTACCTCGGCCACAACGCCCATTCTTTTTTCTGCCTTATCACGATTGCAGAATGATCGGCCCGCTTTCCTTCATTTCTTTATGCGTTTTCAGAAAACGGTCGGTTTATTGGTTATTCCGTTAGGGGTAGGCATATTCGTTTTTCGTGATATGATTACATCTTTGCTTTTAGGCAGTCAGTGGCATGAAGCCGCAAACTTCATCGGTCTTTGGGCCTTAACCAGTTCGATTACCATTGTCCTATCGCATTACAGTAGCGAGGTCTATCGCTCATTGGGACATCCCAAGTTGTCTGTATTGTCGCAATTACTCCACCTCATTGTGCTTTGTCCAGCTATGCTCATAGCTGTGCATTATTCCTATGATGTGGTTTATGTGACTAGGGCTTTGGTTCGGTTAGAGGGTGTATTGGTGAATGTTATAATAATGTATTGTTTTGTATCATTATCGCCTTGGCAGATGTTGCGAAATATAGCTCCTGCAACATTAGCGGCAATGACAATGGGCGTAGTTGGCTACATGCTATTGCCTTTTTGCTTTACTGCATGGACAAAAATATTACTGATTTTGTTTAGTGTAACACTATACCTCGCCATAGTTTTGCTATTCAAGCAAGAACGGGCTGAGACATTCTCCTCCATTCAATTAATTTTAGGAAGGAAAAATAAATAGTTATGTGAATATGTATAAACTTAAAAGAATCATCTACTATCTTGTTCATAAACCATCGGTATTGGTGGTGATGTTACTTGAGAGATTGGCTCCGTTGATACCAGATACACCCTATTTGAAAATGCAATACAGGCTTTTAGTTGGGAGAAAACTTAACCTGAAGAGTCCCGTCACTTTCAGCGAGAAGCTGCAATGGCTGAAATTGCATAACAGGAAGTCAGAGTACACCCTCATGGTGGATAAAGTAAAAGTAAAGGAATATGTAGCTGAAAAGTTGGGACAGGATTGCATCATACCCACATTGGGTGTTTGGGACAACCCGGATGAGATTGATTTCAATGCTTTGCCCTCAAAATTCGTGCTGAAATGTAACCATAATTCAGGAACGGGAATGTGCATTTGTAAAGACAAGAGTACACTGAATATTCCCAAGGTGAAAGCTGCCTTACGAAAGGGACTGAAGGAGAATTATTTTCTGCATGGGCGCGAATGGCCTTACAAGAATGTGCATAGGAAGATAATAGCGGAACAGTTTATGACCGACAATGACCAAAAAGAACTGCGCGATTATAAATTCTTTTGTTTTGACGGTAAACCATATCTCTGCCAAGTGATTTCTGACCGGTCAAGTGATGAGAAAATAGATTTCTATGATATGGAGTGGAAACGGCTTATCGGACTTATCGGTCTTATTAATCCCTCATCCAGCATATGCAACAGCAAGGAGGCAATCCCTTGTCCACGTTCCTTTTCTGATATGAAGCGGATGGCTTCCATCTTATCGAGTGGTATTCCATTCGTGAGGATAGACTTTTATGACATTAACGGGAAGGCGTATTTTGGCGAAATAACATTTTTTGCCGCCAGCGGATTTGGTTTCTTCCACCCCGATGAATGGAATGAAAAATTGGGGCGGATGATAGATTTATCCACGGTTTCAAAATAGGAAATCCGTTATATTTCTCATTCATGTTGGAAATAGTTACAAAGGTTTGCTAAAGATATTCCTTTATTACAAACAGATTTTTTAGATAGAAAACGAGGATGCTTAAAAATATTAACCTTGTAATGTTTACGGGGATTTTGTTAGCCATTTACATGTTGCAGGGATTTCTATATCCAAGTGGCAGTATCATTTCCCAAAGTATTTTGCTTCTGATACTGATCATCGGGAGCCTTTGTCTTCTCAAATCGGTAATGGATAGGAATATACCAACTCCTATAGCAGTATTTGCTTTCTTCATCTTAATGTTGTCTATTACTTATCTGGTATCTCCGAAAATCCAGTATGGTTGGAAATATGAGGCGATAGGAGCAGTTAGTACTTTTGGACAGTTCAAAAATGCCATCTCTTTCTCACTACTTTTTTTTATTGGTTACTATTCGGGAATGAAACAGCAAATGAGCAGTAAGATTATGTGTGCCGTTTTTTATATATTACTGATAGTGACTGTTATAATGTTTTTTGACCAAAAAAACAAGCTGATTATTGAGTTAGGGAGAGAGGGAGTGACAAACAACACAGCATATAGAATTGTAGCTCTTATCCCTTTTTTGCCGATAGCAATGAACTATATAAAGAAACGATACCTCTGTATCGGAGTTATAATCCTAATGGCTATATTGATTATTATTGGGAGCAAAAGAGGGGCTATTCTGTCAATGGTAATTTGTGGTGCATTCTCTGTATTCTATTACCTGCTACATACAAAATTAAATGCAAAGAAAATCATAGGCATTCTATTTTTATTGTTTGTCAGCATTGTACTGATTGTTTACGCAATAGAACAGAATGAATACCTTATGGGGCGTTTGGAAAAATCAGGTATTGGTACACGCGAAATAGCCTATGCTATACTTTGGGATTATTGGAATCACGAAAGCTCAAATTTTTCCTATTTTTTAGGAAATGGGACTTCTGCGAGCATCAAGGTCTGGGGGAATTATGCTCACAATGATTGGTTAGAACTCCTCACCGACAACGGACTGTTAGGTGTCACGACATACATATTCCTTTTCGTAGTTTTCTTCTTATTAATACGCAAGTCTGAACTATCTCCTTGGTACAGGTTATCCATGTATCTCTGTATTCTGATATGGTTTCTACAAAGTTGTTTTTCAATGGGTTATACGAATGCATTAAATGGCACATATACCTTGCTTTTAGGGGTACTGACTGCCATCAGTTTAAACAAAAATCAAAATGATATATTAGAGGATGAAAAGGATACTGTTATTGATTGATGCCCTATCTTCCGGTGGAGCTGAGCGACAGATTTCATATCTGGCAATTTTTTTGAAAAGGAAAGGTCATGACGTGCGTTTGATGACTTTCTACGATATAGAGTGTTTTTATGAAACAGATTTGCATAATGCTGGCATCAAACCAGAATGCGACCCGGGAAGCCAGAACATATTATATCGTATCCGTATGATAGCCAGCGTAGTGAAAAAGTGGAATCCAGATGTCGTAGTTGCCTATAAAAGAGGTGCATCGATGGCAGCTTGCTTAGCAAAGGCGTTAGTAAAATTTCCACTGATCGTATCGGAACGAAATACGACACAGGCATTGTCACTGATTGAGCGCATGAAATTCCTAACCTATTCGGTGGCAGACCTGATAGTACCAAATAGTCGGTCACAAGCCCGCTTTATTGAGTCGCACTACCCTCGTCTGTCTAATAAGACTTATGTTGTAACGAATATGGTAAATACAGATAAGTTCTGTCCTAAATTAGCACAATCCAATGAAATTCCGATAGTCCTGACTACCGCACGGATTATGCCACAGAAAAACATAATCAACTATCTGAAAGCTGTCAATATAATCAAGCAAAAAGGAATAAAATGCCATTTCGACTGGTATGGCAATGACACAGGAGTACCAGAATACGTGGAAGTGGTGAAAAATGAGATGAAAAGGTTGGATATAGCAGATATGATCTCATTTCATAAACCGGAAAGGAATGTTCAGCGGCTGTATCAAGAGGCAGATGTGTATTGCCTCCCATCTCTATATGAAGGCTTTCCCAATGTAATCTGTGAAGCCATGTCCGCTGGTCTTCCCATTGTTTGCAGCAATGTGTGTGACAATCCAGACCTCGTAACACCTGGACAAAACGGATATTTATTTTTGCCGTCAAATCCAGAAGATATAGCAGACAAACTGATAAAGATACTTCGTCTGTCTAATCTTGAGAAGGAAGCGATGAAAAAAGCAAATCGCTCCAAAATCATCCAGATGTGTTCTCCTGAAGCATTCATTAATAACATGGAAACACTATTCGACAAAATATGTAATTGACTCGATTTATAATCTGATATAATTATGCTAATTCACTGGTATCGTTTTGCAAACTGGCTGTACCGCCACCATGTGCCGGTATTGCCCAAATTGATTTACTATATTCAATACTTATTATTTAACTGCTCATTACCACCAAGTTGCGTATTAATGGGGGGGGTAAGATTTGCCTATGGAGGTATTGCAGTTGTGGTGCACGCAAGAGCAGTTGTTGGCAGGAATACCATAATCGGTCAATGTGTCACAATTGGTGGACGCAGCAAACATTATGCTGTCCCGGTAATCGGTGACAATGTATATATAGGAGCAGGTGCCAAAATACTTGGTCCAGTAACCATCGGTGATAACTGTATAATCGGTGCGGGAGCAGTAGTTCTGAAAGATGTTCCTGCAAACACTGTCGTGGCAGGTGTTCCTGCGAAAATCATCAAGAGCAATATCAACCCACGTGATTTTTATTGATATATAATGAAACAAAAACATTCATGAAAAAGAAAATCTTGATAATAGGTGCAGTACCCCACCCCGATGACTTGCGTACATTCGGAGGTACTACAACCTTGATGCAGAATTTCATTGACTATTGCTGTGAACATCATTATGCTTATAGGCATATAGACACATTGAAATACAAAAACAAGATAGCAAACCTGCTTCATTTTGTGACAAAATTTATCTATGGTTTATTTACATCGGATGCCGTTATGTACAATGTCTCAGTGAATGGGGCATTTACTTTATTTTACCACACAGCCCCGATTGCGTACTTTTTGGGGAAAAAGGTCGTCTTCCGTAAGTTTGGGGGAAATTTCTTGAACCAACTACAAGAATGTCCTATAAAGAAAAGGCTGAAGATGGTTAAGCTACTTAATAAAGCATCGGTTATCTATTTTGAAACAAAAGCATTGATGTCTGAAGCCCCGAAACTATTCCGCTATCCAGAACGGATAAAATGGTTTCCTAATTGCCGAAGGCCAGCCATAACTTCATCCCGTTCTGAATTCAGGAAAAGGTTCGTGTTTATTTCTCGCATGGAGGAGGTAAAAGGTATTGAGCACCTTATGAATGTGGTAGATTCATTGCCTGAAGGCTACACCATGCATCTATATGGCCCCATAATTGACGAAAAGTATGACAGAATCGACTATTTTAAAGGACGAAAGGCGGAGTATCGCGGAGCATTAAAGACCGAAAGCGTGCTAAAGACTCTGAAAGAGTATGATGTCCTTGTTCTTCCAAGTCATTGGCAATCAGAGGGATATCCTGGTATTATTGTGGAGGCGATGTCAGTCGGACTGCCAGTTATCTCCACACGAATAGGTGGTATTCCTGAAATGATAGACGATGGAGTGAATGGGCTGCTGGTAGAACCGCATGATGAAAATGGCTTACGAAAAGCGATGCTTTCGTTTAATGATGAGACTTATGCACAGATGGCTAAGAAGTCCGTTGACTGCTTTAATAAAAAATATAATTCCGATATAATAAACGAAAAAGTTTACAGGACAATAATCTCTCTTTAACGTGTAACTACATCATGGATATTTTCAAACTTTATAGTGTTTTGCCCGTACCTTTACAAAATACATTGTGTACCCTGAAAGGCTACAGTCTTAACAGACAACGATACGGGGGGTATCACGCTTATTATCAGCAACTTATAGAGACAGATAAGGCGAGTGCCGAATTTATAGCCAGTTACAAAGAGGCCGAGACACACAAAATCCTTGAATATGCATACAGACATTGTCCTTATTATAAGGCTTCATTCCGGAACGCTGGATTGTCCCCGAATGATTTCAAGCAAATGGATGATCTTCGCAAATTTCCTATATTGACCAAAGAACAAGTCCGCACTTACTGGATGGGGATGCTTTCCGATGAAATGAATCCGAAAGATCTGATACCGTATCATACAAGCGGAAGTACGGGTAAAGCATTGGATTTCTATTGGACAAAAGACAGCCTGGCTTATTATTGGGCGACTGTCTGGAGGGGAAGGAAACGATTTGACATAGAAAAAGGAGACTTGCATCTTAATTTTACAGGAAAGTTGGTTGTGCCAATATCCCAAAGAAAACCACCTTATTGGCGATACAACGCGATTTTACACCAATATATGCTCAATATGCAGCATATTACCGAAGAGAAGGTGCCAGACATTGTGAATTTTATAAATAGTAAAGAGTTCAGTTTTATTGTAGGGTACCCTTCTATCATTTTTGCATTTGCACAGATAGTGGATGATTTAGGATTGCGGATAACTAATTCGCCTTCATTTGTCTTCCCAAGTGCAGAAAAAATGTATGACTACCAACGGGAGCTGATATTGAAAATATTTCCAGGAATACAGATAATGGACCATTATGGATTTTCTGAAAATGCAGCATCTGCCTCGAAATGTAGACATGGACACTATCATGAAGATTTCGAGATTGGGCACATGGAACTTGTTGATATGGTTTCAACTTCTGATGGTTATACAGGAAAAATAGTTGCTACGGGCTTCAAAAACTTAGGAATGCCATTTATACGGTACGAAGTCGGAGACACGGCCACATTTTCCCTAACACCATGCGACTGTGGCTTGCAGAGTAGAAGAATTACGGATATAGAGGGACGAAATGAGGATTATGTGGTTACTCCCGAAGGGACAAAGATTATGCGCTTCGATTACATATTCAAAGATACGCACAGCATAAAGGAATGTCAGGTTGTCCAGCATAAACTTGGAGAAATAACTTTACGCATAGTCAAGCGAGATAGTTATACGCAATATACGGAAAAATCCCTTATGGAAAGTATCCATTCGATAATTAGCCCGACAATCAGAGTGGAATTCGAGTATGTGAACGAAATAGAACGAACTAAAGCCGGCAAATTCAAGGCAGTTGTTTCACTGTTGAAACAGCAATAACGTAAACTATAAAAAATGACTTGGTTATTTTTAATGCTGCGCACCGTAGCCCACTTGAAAATTAAGCAAATTGTCTATCAATTGTTCTACCGTTATCATCGTCCGAGGTTTTCCTATCTCACTGCGAAAGGGATGCCCCTGCATTACGTAAAGACGATTGAAAAATTTCATTGTTGTAACGGTGAGACTTTCAAATTTCTGAATGTATCAGCATCGTTTAATGATTGGAATGATGTGAAACATGGTATGCTTTGGGCTTACAATCTCAACTACATGGATTGGCTTTTACAAGAATACATGACTTATGAAGAAGGTGCAGAATGGATAGATAGGTTCATAGATGACTTGCCTAACAATCGTGTCGGGCTTGATCCGTACCCAATAGCATTAAGAGGAACCAATTGGATAAAATTCATTTCAATACATAGGGAAAGCATTGATAAATATCATTGCCAACGATGGAATGACAGCCTGTATTCGCAATATGTGTTATTAACGAAAAAACTGGAATACCATCTGATGGGGAACCATCTTTTGGAAGATGCCTTTTCTTTGTTTATCGCTTCCTCGTATTTTAATAGGGCAGACTGGTATAAAAAATATTCAGGCTTGCTCAAAAGGGAACTTGAGGAACAGATTCTGCCGGACGGAGCACATTACGAGCAGTCTCCCATGTATCACTGCATACTATTAGACAGACTGTTGGACTGTTGCAATTTGTCGTTCCACAATATCCTCTTTGAAAACCAAACGGAGTACAATTCCTTCTTGCGGAAAAAAGCAATAGAGATGTTAGGGCATTTGGAAAGCATTACTTACCGAGATGGAAGCATTCCGTTACTCAATGATTCAGCTAACGGTATTGCACCGACTCCTGCAAAGCTGAAAGAGTATGCACAAAGGTTGGGATTGGTCTGGACAGCTATACCGATGAAACAGTGCGGATACAGGAAATTGAATACAGAACAAATTGAAGTGGTTGTCGATATAGGAAATATCACTGCCTCATATCAACCAGGCCATACCCATGCAGATACATTCACCTATGAGATGCGTATCGCCGGAAAACCATTTGTCGTTGATACCGGCGTATCAACCTATGAAAAAAATTTCCGCAGACAGTATGAGAGAAGTAGCGCAGCACATAATAACGTTACGGTGAATGGGAAAAATTCATCGGAGGTATGGGGAGGTTTCCGTGTAGGTAAAAGAGCGAAGGTAAAACTTTTTGCGGACAGTAACAATTTTGTCGAAGCCATGCACAACGGATACACAGTACCATGCTATAGGCTTTTTTCCTTGTCGAAAGGGACTTTTGTAATTCAAGACAAAATAGATATTCCAGCCGTAAGTTACATCCATTTGGCTCCTGATGTAAAGATATTGTCTGTAAGCAAGAACAAAATACAGACTGACAGAGCCGTGATAGCCATTGAAGGAACTGAAATTATAGATGTGGTCGTAAACAAAGGGAAAGTATCTACACAATATAATGATTTTCAAGACAATTCGATCATTGAGATTCATTTCTCAAAGGTCATGTATTATAAAATAACTCCTAATCAAAGTTTCTTATGAGGATATTGTTTTTGACCGATAACTTTCCACCGGAAGTAAATGCGCCGGCGACGAGAACATTCGACCACTGTAAAGAATGGGTTAAAAAAGGTACCGAGGTGACAGTTATCACTTGTGCACCGAATTTTCCGATTGGCAAAGTCTATAGTGGATATAAGAATACCTGGCATACTGAAGAGAAAATCGAAGGTATCAGAGTCATAAGAGTTTGGAGCTATATTGTGGCTAACAAAGGCTTTTTGAAAAGGACATTGGATTTTGTCAGCTACTCCATCACGTCATTTATAGCCGGCCTTTTCGTGGAAACGGATCTGATAATAGCCACATCCCCCCAGTTTTTTACAGCATTATCTGGACGTGCCCTTGCTTTTTGGAAACACAAGCCTTGGATAATGGAGGTGAGAGACCTATGGCCAGAAAGCATCAAGACAGTAGGTGCGATGAAAGACAATCTTTTCATCCGTTATTTTGAATGGCAGGAAAAACGTTGTTACAAGTCAGCCAAATCTATCATTGTGGTGACGGATTCGTTTAAGGAAAAATTAACGGCAAGAGGTATTAACAGCAGAAAAATTCATGTGATAAAAAATGGGGTAGATAAGACTCTGTTCAGACCGATGAAGAAAGATACGGTACTTATCAGAGAACTTGGATTAGAGGGAAAGACCGTAATCGGTTATATTGGCACTCATGGAATGGCTCATAAATTGGACTTCATTCTACGTTGCGCAAATCGTCTGCAAGACAGCAATTATCATTTCTTGCTGTTGGGAGATGGAGCAGAAAGGGAAAATCTGTTACGTTTGAAAGAAGAACTTGGGTGCAGAAACGTCACAATGTTATCATCCGTACCCAAATCTGAAGTTAAAAGGTATATTTCCATTCTTGACATCTGTCTGATTAATCTTCGAAAATCAGAACTCTTCAAAACAGTAATCCCTTCTAAAATTTTCGAGAACGCAGCTATGGGTATTCCTATTCTGATGGGAGTTGAGGGAGAAGCTAAGCAGATCGTAGAGTCATATAACGCTGGCGTATGCTTTGAACCTGAAAATGAAGATGATTTCTTCTCCAAACTTAGAATTTTTGAAAACAAAGAGAAATACAGTTCTTTCAAAAAAGGATGTTTGGATTTAGCAAATGATTTTGACCGAAAAAAACTTGCCGACAAAATGTACGGCATAATAGAAAATACGCTGAAATGAAAAAAATAATGTTAGTATTCGGAACTCGTCCCGAAGCCATTAAGATGGCTCCTCTTGTGAAGGAATTTCAAAAACATGTCGAGAATTTTGAGACAGTAGTTTGCGTGACGGGGCAACACCGTGAGATGTTGGATCAGGTATTGAATATTTTTAATATTACACCCAATTATGACCTGAACATTATGAAACAAGGGCAAGACCTGTATGATGTGACAGCCCGTGTACTGACTGGGATGCGTAACGTGCTTAAGGAAGTGAACCCCGATGTGGTCTTGGTACATGGAGACACCACAACTTCCACAGCGGCGGCATTAGCGGCATTCTACCAACAGATACCCGTGGGCCATGTTGAGGCCGGATTGCGCACACACAACATATATAGTCCATGGCCAGAAGAAATGAATCGGCAAATAACAGGACGTATAGCTACTTATAATTTTTCGCCTACAATTCTTGCAAAATTGAACCTTGAAAAAGAGAACGTGCAAGGTGAAATCTTTGTCACTGGTAACACAGTCATTGATGCACTCCACATCGTTGTAGATAAATTAAAAAATGATTGTAATTTAGCCAACGAACAAAAAACTGTCTTGAAGGATGCAGGATATGATACAGACCGCTTGGACAATGAACGTAGGCTTGTGTTGGTTACGGGACATCGGCGCGAGAATTTCGGGGACGGATTCATGCATATATGTACTGCCCTAAAAGAACTGGCACGAAAATACCCTAAAGTCGATTTTGTCTATCCTATGCACCTAAATCCAAATGTTCGCCAACCAATTCGCGAGGTTTTTGGTGAAGACTTGGATAACCTTAGCAACATATTCTTCATTGAACCGCTCGAATACCTAAGTTTTGTGTATTTGATGGAGAAATCGAGTATTGTTCTAACTGACAGTGGTGGCATACAAGAAGAAGCTCCCGGGCTTGGCAAACCTGTACTTGTGATGCGAAACACAACTGAGAGGCCGGAAGCACTCGATGCAGGTACTGTCAAACTCGTAGGAACCGACTATGACAAGATTGTGGATGAAGTATCCAATTTATTAGAAAATGAAGATGCATACAATGCCATGAGTAAAGCTGTCAATCCTTACGGAGATGGCCATGCTTGTCCTCGTATTTTGGATATTATAGGAAGAATCTGATACAAAAACTTCCTGATAAAGAAATCGTTAAATTGCTAAGAGAAACAAATAAGGCTGCGGATAATTGTCTTTCTGAGACGGTCTAAGCAAGTAAAATAAAAAGTAAATATTGTATCAAGAAATAAATTACCATCAATGATTCATCTGACTTCATTTTGGCAACAGCCCGATGGATATACGGTGCGGGTGTTATACAACTCTCCGATATCATGGAGTAATACTATGATGGCCGACATCAACCTACAAACAAAAGAAGTAGATTTGATGCTTGGCAACAATCAGGAGCAAAAACACCTGATATCCAAGTTTAACCTTGAAATTATTGACAAGGAATGCGGCTATCGCAAACTGTCGCTTACAGGAAATGACCGTTTCCTAATCAAAGAAGCACTTGACGTGTTGGAAAGGCTCGGTAACAAATATTACCTGCTTAAAATCCATGTTAAGGCCGCCTTGGAATACCAATACCGCTATAGCGACGCTTCCAACTTGCCATTGGACAAGGTGCAGAGGCAAATTGAGGAAACATACAATGCGGAAACTTATAAGTTGCCCAAATCTGTTTTCTATTGCGGTACGACTTCTGACCTTGACATCAGAATGGAATGGCATCGCCACCACGACTTTGAAATTGCTGATAACATAGTCCATGCTTGGGAATGTGCAACTACCCAAAATGCGGAAAAGGTAAAACAATGGGCAGGGCAAGAAGGATTTGATACGACAGAGAGCAAAGCACCTCCTTACGAGGAAATACGCAGAGCCGCTATAGTTTATCTACTCAAAAAGGCATGATTATTTCGAGATATTGATACCGTTCCATTCGATGGAACAGATGTGGAATATAAAATGTAGAATCAGTGAATGAAAATGATTAACCAGAACAAGGATATATGTGTGGAATTGTAGGATATATAGGGCATCGGAAGGCATACGATGTACTTGTGCAAGGACTTCACCGTTTGGAATATCGGGGCTATGACAGTGCTGATGTTGCGGTGATGAAACACGGGTCGATTGCCCTGATTGACCACGATATGCCGACAGTGGACATTGCCCCCAACGACTCTCTCCATAACAAGATTGTGAGCAACATCCAACAAGTGAAGTCGCGAGGTGGGTCGGTAATAACCATCGTTACCAAGGGCGATAACTCCATCAAAAAATTAGCCAACTACTGTCTGGAAATTCCCGAAGTGCCGGAATGCCTTACTCCGATTGTGGCCTCCGTCCCCTTGCAACTGCTGGCTTATCACATCGCCGTGCTCAAAGGGAAAGACGTGGACCAGCCAAGGAACTTGGCGAAATCAGTCACCGTGGAATAAAATCAGTCGTACTATAACATACGGAAAGCCCTTCTCCCTGTTCGGCTTTGGGAGTAAGGGCTTTCCTCGTACTTTATACCAGGTATAAAAATGAGCAAAAGTGCCTAAAAAAGCGTCCGACCATTTGCGTAGCTCATAAGAAATTAGTATATTAGTATTCTGAAATTCAATTTATTATGGGATATATTATATTGATTGTACTGGGATATTTCCTGCTAAAATTCTGCGGAAAGATACTACGAAAGGTATGTTCGGCTGAAACCACAGCCTTGTGGTTGGCCGTATTGTTCTGCTGGCTCATATTGGGTTGGTTCTGGGTAGGTGCAATAATCTTGGCGTGGCGTTACATCTTGATACCAGTAGCCAAGTATCAAGAGCGACATCCGAGGCAATACAAGCGGAATGACTATGGAGGTACGAATTGGAACAAGGTCATTCTATGGGCGATTCCCATCTTTTGGCCCATACTGATAGTGAGGCTGTTCCTGTCGGGCAAAACCTACAAGCCGACGATGAACGAATATGACTACGAGCAATTCCAGAAAGGGAACGGGAAGTGAGTTTAGTCGTCTGCAAGTATATGTGCCAATGCTTCTTCACGTGTTTCACGGACGAATTGCAACAGGATGGCCGGGTCGATGTGCTTCTTGCCATATTTAGCGGTGATATGCAAGTGTGGCCCGGTACTACGGCCGGTGTTGCCACTGATGGCCACCACCTCTCCGTGCAAGACTTGTGCGCCTTTCTTCACCAATGCTTTCGACAGGTGGCAATAACTGACGGTATAGTCACCGTGACGGATGGTGACATAGTTACCAGAACGCTTGTCGGACGACACCTTGACGACCTTGCCGGGCATCATAGCATAGACTTCCTCATTCCTTGCCCGCAAGTCCAAGCCGTTGTGGTTGCTCCGCTTGCCAGTGAGAGGGTCTTTGCGTCGTCCGTAAGGTGAAGTGACCATGATTTCCTTCAAAGGATAAGAAACACTCATATAACAGCCAATCCATCGGCTGTGCATTTCGTCTAAATGTTTCCCTGCCATCGATGGTTGGGAAACAGGATTATCAGCCTCTCCTGCTTCGGGGAGGCTTTTTGTTTCCTTTGGCTCCTCGACTTCCTCTACTTTATAGAGCGGCTTGCTGTAAGCGATGGTGTGGAACTGCGCTTGTACGGAGAGGAAACAAGAAGATAAGGTGAATAGTAGCCATGACTTTTTCATGGCACAAAAGTAATATGTGGCTTGCGTAAAAGCGGAAAGACGATAATGGGAATGGCTATATTATAAGATTTTATAGGGAATCAGACCTGTCAATCAGACTTCGCAACGATTATACAACGGATGCCTGAAAAAATGGAGAAATCTCTCTTAACTTGGAAGTTACACCGTAAAAAACATTATATTTGCAAATTGTAAGAAGTAATTGCATCACCAAAGTGAGGTCGTATCAATCAAGCAACCGATGACAATGCAGTTGCAACATAACAAGAATCGTATGACAGACATCAGAAGAGAATTATATGCTTTGGTACAAAAAGGTGAATCGGCCGAAGTCGAGTTCAAATCCGCCCGTGGTGGCTTTCCCGGTAGCTTTTGGGAAACCTATTCGGCATTTGCCAATACCAACGGGGGTACAATCATATTGGGCGTACAGGAAAAGGAAGGGAAATTCTTGTTCGATGGTCTTTCCGAAGAAACGGCACTCAAATACAAGAAGAACTTTTGGGACAACGCCCATAACCGTGGAAAGGTAAGCGTCTGCCTGCCCCATGAACAGGACGTGGAAGTCAAGGAAGTGGAGGGAGCTTATTTGCTTGTTTGCTACATTCCCCGGGCTGAATACAATATGCGCCCTGTGTACCTCACGACCAACCCCATTGGCAATACCTATCGTCGGAACCATGAGGGCGATTACCTGTGTACGGATGCGGAAGTGAGGCGGATGTTTGCCGATGCGGAACATGAAAGCCATCCGCAAGATGCCATCATACGAAAAGGGTTCACCCTTGAAAATGCCATTGACCTGCCGTCACTGCACCAATACCGCCAGTTGTTTGCCAGCCTGCACCCCACCCATCCTTGGGCAAAGCTCACGGACGACCTGCAATTCATGGAGAAGATAGGTGCTTATTCCCACAACATAGCGACAGGTGAAAGCGGCATCACCCGTGCCGGACTCTTGATGTTCGGCCAATCCGACATGATAACCAACCCTGCCGGAGAACCCTATTATTTCGTGGACTACCAAGAGCGGTTGTACACCGATGATGCCAAGGTGCGCTGGACCGATCGTATCTATCCTGATGGAACGTGGGAGGCAAACCTGTTCCAATTCTATATACGAGTGTACAACAAACTCATCCAAGCCCTGCCAAAACCGTTCAAGTTGATAGGCGATGAAAGACAAGAGGAAACCGCCGCCCATGATGCTGTTCGTGAGGCACTTATCAACTGTATAGTGCATCAAGACTTGAATGCGACTGGCAATATTGTAGTACGCCGGACAGAAACGGAACTGACTTTTTCCAACCCCGGCATGATGTTAGTGTCGAAACAACAATACTTTAAGGGAGGAAGAAGCATTTGCCGTAACCCGACCTTGCAAAAGATGTTCATGTTGTTGGGAAAGGCAGAAAAAGCCGGAAGCGGCGTGGACAAGATATTGGCCGGGTGGAAAGAATTGGGTTGGGATGCGCCAAGACTGACCGAAGAAGTGCAACCTGATTATGTGGTGTTGACGTTGCCCATTGGGAAAACCCCACAAGAAAACCCCATAAGAAAACCCCATAAGAAAACCCCACAAGAAAACCCTATAAGAAAGTCTGACAAGAAAGAACAGAGGCTGCAACAGATAATGGATTTTTGCTCTGAGCCAAGAACCTCTTCCGAGATATTAGCCATGCTTGGCTTGGCAGACAAGAAAAATCTGATGGAAGTATATATAACGCCTATGATAACTGAAGGCCTGCTGTCAATGACAGAACCCGACAACCCAACCAGCAGGAATCAAATGTATGTCGCGACCAAGGCTGATAAGCCCTAATTGCGCCTATAAACCTAACGACTTATACCTGAATGGGGCTTCCTGGCATGAACGTGCCTTGGGAAGCCCCATTCTGTATGCCCGGCATGGGTATTAGCTAACGGGTGCAAGTCCCGAATGAGCCCTAATAG
>ULXE01021772.1_pt1 | contig 21999 bp, 29 predicted proteins | sample 1961001 | NCBI WGS metagenome assembly ULXE01 (sample SAMEA4835831, study PRJEB28245) | human gut metagenome | biome: gut microbiome; material: fecal sample | place: Denmark | collected 2008
CCGGCGCCTATGTTGGCGACCGGGCTTTTACTGTATCCATCCGCGACAGCCTGACCGGCGACGACCGCGAGTGCATCATTTACGAGGGCACGACCGAGTTTTTGAAGGTGACGTTTGCGGCCGACAAGAAGGAACCCACGGGCCTGGCCGCAGCTATCAACGCGGCAACCAAGGACTTCACCGCCAAGGCAACCGCCGCAGGCTCTGGCGTTATGGCTACCGTTACCCAGTCGGCCATGACCAAGGGCACCCAGCCCACCACGAACACCGCGAGTTACAGCGCGGCCCTGGATGCCTTCGACGCTGTGCGCGGCAACGTTATCTGTGTGGACACCGACGACGCGGCCGTCCACGCCCTGGTGCAGGCCTACATCACCCGCACCTTTACCGGCGGCGGCTACCTGATGGGCTGCGTTGCCGAGAATAAGGGCGTTGAGTTCGACACCCGCACGACCCACGCCGCGGCCTTCAATGACGAGAAGATGCACTATTGCGTCAACGGCGCCCTGAATGCCACCGGCGACGACTACAACGGCTACAAGCTGGCCGCCCGCATTGGCGGCGTGATCGCTTCCGTGGCTTCCAACGTGGCCCTGACCCACACCGTTGTGAAGGGCTTTGTGGACCTGGACGAAGGCCTGACCAACAGCCAGATCGAGAAGGCGTTGAAGCGTGGCTGCATCGTGCTGACCAAGAACGCTTCCGGCCAGGTGCAGATCGAGCAGGGCATCAACACCCTGGTGAGCCCGGACGGCGACATGGATGCAGGCTGGAAGAAGATCCGCCGCACCAAAGAGCGCTTCGAGCTTATGCAGCGCATTGACGACAGCCTGGACCCCATTGTGGGCAAGCTGGACAACGACAGCGACGGCCGCGGCACTGTTATTTCCATGGGCAAGGCCGTCATTGCCGCCATGGTGGGCGAAAAGAAGCTGACTTCCGGCGATATGTACGAGGACGAGAGCAACCCGCCGCAGGGCGATTCCGCATGGTTCATCCTTGACATTGTGGACAAGGACAGCCTGGAACACGTCTATCTGGCGTATAAGTTCCGTTTCGCCACCGAAGTGAGCGAGTAAAGGAGGGAATGAGCTATGTATAATCAGACCGGCCCGGCCGACAGCCGCAAGGTTTTGAGCGGCAAGGATGCGGTTCTTTTCAATGGCGAAGGCAAAATGCTTGCCACCATTGAGAGCTTCCAGGTCCAGGTGAACGTTTCTAACTCTGACTATCAGCCCTTGGGCGACGCCCAGGCACACGCCACCATGACCGGCTACAAGGTGACACTGACCTTCTCCCAGATCACCATTGAAGACGACGCCCTGATCGAGGATATGTTTGCCATGATGCACAGCGGCCAGCAGCCTAACTGGAACTTCCAGGGCGTTGTTTACGGCCGTAACGGCAGCGAGCAGCGCATGAACTACCGCGGCTGTGTGCCCGATGGCAACATTGACCTCCAGGGCGCTTCTGTGGGCGATATTATTAAGCGCGCATGGAACATGGTGGTCAACGACCCGCCGGAGCTCCAGAAGCTCCTGGCCGCATAAGAGAGGCCACAAAAACGGAGAACAGATACAGGGGGAGGCGCCTTGCGAGGGCGCCTCCCTTCTATTTTATTCGCATGAACGAACAAAACCATTATGGAGGACAAATATATGAGCATCAAAGCTACTGTGAACCCTGCCGCAGAAACCACCGAAACCACCAAGGAAGAGCAGATTGCGGACGCCCGCGAGAATGAAACCGCCCTGCTGGACGGTCTTCTGGCTGCTGCCGAGTTCAAGACTTCGGAGGAGTGCATCAAAAACGTTGTGATCTCCCGCAACGGCAAGGACCTGTTCAGCTTCCACATTCACCCGTTGAGCGAGGAGGACTACAACAGCTGCCGCAAGAAGTTTACCAAGTTCGTTAAGAGCAAGGTCCAGGGCGGCATCCGTGTGCCGGAGGAAGTGAACGCGGTGAACTACCGCGCCGAGCTGATTTTCCGGGCTACCATCCCGGAGGACCAGGCAAAGGTCTGGTGCAACAAGGCTCTGTGGAAGAAGCTGGATCTCGTGACCGGCTACGAGGCCGTAAACGCGCTTCTGATGGCAGGCGAGAAAGAGGCCGTTCTTTCCCTTATCGACCAGATCAGCGGCTATGAGCTCTCCGAGGAGGACGTGGCAAAAAACTAATCCTCGCCGGAGGGCGCGCAACGCTTTTGCACCAGATCTTCCAGCGCACCGGCGTAATGCCGGGCAAGGTCTGGAACGCCCCGCATGGTGAAAGAGCGTTTTGTTTGGCCTCCATGATGGTGCAGCTCGAACAAGAGCAGAAGGCCGGAGAGGAGGGAACAAATGGCCTCTGAAACTTTTAGAATTGCCATTGACGCGACCGTCAACGACAATACCGGCCCCGGCGTGCAGTCTGCCCAGAAGCGCCTTTCTGGGTTCGATAAGAGCGTCGAGCACACCAAAGACCAGCTGGACCGGCTGACAAGCACGGGCTTCCACATCGACCTGGACGCCGTAGACCGGGCGACCGCTACGATCCAGAACGTGGAAACGAGAGCCCGGAGCTTCACGGGAAAGGTTTGGAATGTGACCCTTGGCGTTGTGGACAAACTGACGGCGCCGTTTAAGAGCATTATCGCAAACACGATAGGAAATCCCGTTGTGCAGGCGGGGGCAATTTTTGGCGTTTCGCTCAGTCTTAAAAATACGGTTGACACATACGGAGCCTTCGAGGAATCCATGTCGAACGTGAAGGCCATTTCCGGCGCCACGGCCGAGGAGTTCGAGAAACTCACTGCCAAAGCGAAAGAGGAAGGCGCAACCACGAAATTCACTGCCAAGGATTCGGCGGACGCCTTCGGCTATATGGCTATGGCAGGCTGGAAAACCGAAGATATGCTGAACGGCATTGACGGTATTATGAGCCTGGCCGCAGCCTCAAACGAAGACCTGGCGACCACTTCCGACATTGTGACCGATGCTTTGACGGCCTTCGGGCTGCAAGCATCCGATTCCGGGCACTTCGCTGACGTTCTGGCGCAGGCCAGTGCGAACGCGAACACTAACGTTGGTATGATGGGCGAATCCTTCAAGTACGTTGCCCCTGTGGCGGGTGCATTGAAGTACTCCGTGGAAGACGTTTCCCTGGCCCTGGGCCTTATGGCAAACGCCAGCGTTAAAGGCTCCATGGCAGGCACCAGCCTGAAAACCTCCCTTGCGAACCTGGCGGCCCCCACCGACAAGATGCAGGGAGCCATGGACCGGTACGGCATCAGCCTGACCAAGCGCAACGGCGAAATGAAGACCCTGCACGAGGTTTTGGACAACTTGCGCAGCAGCTTGGGCGGCCTTTCCGAGACCGAACAGACCGCGGCCGCAAGCACCATTTTCGGCAAGGAAGCCATGGCCGGTATGCTGGCAATCATCAACGCATCCGCGGATGATTACAACAAACTGACCGCAGCCGTGAACAACGCCGACGGCGCCTCCCAGCAGATGGCAGACACGATGCTGGATAACATGAACGGCAGCTTTACGCTGCTGCAATCTGCGGTTGACGGTGCAAAAATCGCCCTGGGCGAGCGCCTTTCCCCGTACCTTCGGGAATTTGCAACCTGGATCACCGGCAAAATGCCGCTGGTGGAAGATGCAATCGGCGACGCAATGGACCATGTGGACGCCAAGGTCGAAGACCTGCGCCAGACCATTGCAGAGTTTACCGCGAGCGACGAGTGGGCAAACGCCGACATTTGGGGCAAGCTGGGCATTGCCTGGGACAAGATCGTGGCGGAGCCGTTCGACGAGTGGTGGAACGGCAGCGGCCGCCAGTTCTTTGCCGACAGGGCCGCAGGCTTGGGCCGAGGCCTTGGCAGCGGCATTACTGCCGGATTCCTGGCGCTGCTGGGCATTGACCCCGCCGGAGCCATGGACGACGGCGCGACCATTGCAGGAAACTTTGTTTCCGGCTTTATGGACGGCCTGGACTTCGACATGATTATGGACAATCTGAAAACTTGGGTAGAGGGCCACAAAGCCCAGGCTTTTGGCATTGGTGCAATTCTTGGCTTTAAGCTGGTGACGGGCGCAGCAAGTGCCTATTCTAAGCTCCGCGGCCTGACCGCTACGCTTGGCCTGGGCGGTAGCTCTGATACCGGCACCGGCGCTTCCGGGCTTCCTTCCATGGGAGGCTCCTTCAAGACTTCCGCGGCCGTTATGAACGTAACGGCCCAGATGGTGGTTTTGAAGTCTGGAAACTTCGGCAGCGGGGAGGGCTCCAAAGTCCGCCAGGCAGCAGAAACCGCGTTTTCCGGCAGCACCGGCACTTCGCTGATCCCCAGCACGGGCACACCGGCAGCGGCCGGAGCCCTGCCGAGTGCAACAAGGCTTCTCGGCGACGGGAAGGCAACCTTTGAGGGAACGGCCGTTGAAATCGACCCGGCGACCCTGCCCGCAAAGGGCCTGACCTCTGCGAACAGCTGGCTGGGCAAGCTCCTGCAAAAGGGTTCTACCCAGGCGACCATGAACGCGGACGGCACCCTCACTTCCGTTACTGGCGGCATTGGCGGCACCCTGGGCACCGTTGGCACAGCGCTGGGCAGCCACGCGACCACGGCGGCAGGAACGGCCGCAGCGGGCGGCGCAAGTATTCTGGGCGGCCTTCTGGGCCTTTTGGGCATCGGTGCAGGCGTGAGAAACTTGTACCGCGGCACCCAGACCACCGGCAAGGACGCGCAAAACGAGTATTCCAAGGGCGGAACGAAGATCGGCATGGTCGGCGCAGGCGCAGCAGCAGGCGCGGCCGTTGGTTCCGTGGTGCCTGTTGTAGGAACTGGCGTCGGCGCCCTCGTGGGTGCCGGTATCGGCGGCCTGGGCGCCCTGGGCTTTGGCGATAAAATCGGCCAGGCACTTTCTGACGCCCTGGACGAAGGCGGAGCGCTGGACAGCCTGAAACAGACGGTTGGAACCTTCTTTACTTCGACGCTGCCGGAGCACTGGACGAACTTCTGGGATGACGTGGGCACCACGTTCTCCGAAACAATCCCCTATGCAATCGGCTACGCCCTGGGCAAGACGAAGGTTTTCTTTACCAACACGCTGCCCGAACACTGGACCGCCTTCTGGGACGGTGTGGGGGAGTTCTGGACCGAGGATGTCCCCGCATGGGTGGAGAGCACCGGCGAGAAGGCGACCGCCTTCTTTACCGAAACGCTGCCGACCAAGTGGACGGACTTCTGGACCGGCGTTGGCGACTTCTGGACAAAAGAAGTCCCGGCATGGGTTGAAAGCAGCGTGACGAGCGCAGCAAACTTCTTCACCGTGACACTTCCGGCGAAGTGGACCGGCTTCTGGTCTGGCGTGGGCGACAAGATCAGCGGATTTTTCACCAACGCCAAAAACGCCTTTAGTTCTGGCTTCTCTGCCGGATCGTTCACGACCGGCGGAGGCACGAGCAGCGGCGGAGGCGGCGGCCGTGTTACTCCGCACGCTATGGGCGGCATTATGACGAGCCCGCACATTGGTCTTGTGGCAGAAGATGGCCCGGAAGCGATTATTCCGCTTGGTGGCAGCCGCCGAACTAGAGCACTTGATCTTTGGAATCAAACGGGGTCGCTTCTTGGTGCAGATTATTCGGACGATTCGGACGACAACACCCCCGAGAATGTGCCCACGTTCTCCCCGGTCGTGTACCCGGCACCGGCGCCGCAGGCTCCCGCAGGAGCCGCAGCGCAGCCCATTTCTATTCCGGTAGAAATTGGGCTGAACCCGCAGTTTATCATCCAGGGCACCGCAGGCATGAGCCCGGACGAGATTATCGCAACCGTGAAATCCCGCATCCGCGAAATGGTGGACGACATAAGCGACGAGCTGGCCGAACGCCTGGCCCGTGTCCTTGCGAATATGCCCGCATAAGGAAAGGAGGGCAAAATGTTACCCGAGATTGTGTATCTTACCCAGCTCGACACGGGAACCAGAATTGCGCTCCCCCTTACACCCGAGAAGGTTTCCGACAAACGGGAGGGGAATTTCATTTCCTACAACATTCTGAATGTTGGCGAGGTGAAGATCCCGAACGGCGAGAAGCTGACGCAATTTTCCTGGAACGGTATTCTCCCCGGCATTTCCATGCTGGGCATGGGTATCGTTTCGCTTTTCGACTGGAAGCCGCCCCGCGTGATGATCGGTATTCTTGACGGCTGGAAGAAGAACCGGAAGAAACTTCGGCTTCTTGTGACCGGCACGGCCATAAACCACGACGTTTATATCCAGAACTTCACCGTTACCCATGAATACTTCGACCGGGCAGAATACAGCATTTCCTTTGTGCAAGCAAAGGACATTCTGATTAAAACCACGGACGAGGCAGACGGGAAAACGGATGGCGGAAGCCTGGACGAGCGCCCGGCAAGCGCAGCGGCCGCAGCATCCACCCAGGCGACCGGCAAAACCTACACCGTGAAGCCTGGGGACACGCTGTGGTCCATTTCCAAGAAGTACCTTGGCAACGGCTCGCGGTATTCGGAGATCTACAATTCCAACAAGGCCGTGATCGGGAGCAACCCGAATTTGATTAAGCCGGGCCAGGTTTTGACCATTCCAGGGTGAGGAGGGCCGCATGATCGACGTTTCCAAAGTAGCATACAACGTTTATGCGGTCCTGCAAGACGGCACCCGGCTGAACGTGACCCCGGCGGTCACAGATCTGGGCTGGGAGGAAGGCGAAAGCGAGTTAAGCTCCCGCTTTTCGTTCACTGTTGCCAACGTGGACTATAACGGGAGCCCACTTTCTTCGACCATAAAGCCGAACACCGCCATTGTGGTAACGGCATCGGCCGGAGGCGATGAACAGGAAGTTGCCAGCGGGAAAGTGATCGAGTGGAACCCGCAGGACGGGGCCACCATGAAGGACTTTTCCGTGGTGTGCTACGACGACCTTTACAACCTCCAAAAGAGCCAGGACGATCGCTATATCAAGGCTGGAACTGGCACGAAATCTGCCCTGAACGCCATCTTTTCCGATTGGGGAATCCCGGTCGGAGAATACAAGGGTCCGGACAAGCCCCACGCAAAAACGCTTTTCAAAGCGGAATACCTGGGGGACATTATAACGGAGCTTTTGGACGATGCCGAAAAGCACGGCGCGGACAACTACGTTATAAGAATGAACGGCGGCAAGGTGAACGTTCTGCCCATCAACGCCAACGAAACCGTTTACCACTTCGACGAGGACGACAACCTGACAACGAGCGGCGACAAGATCAGCACAGCCGACCTTGTGACCCGCGTTAAGGTGATAGGTCTTGAAAAGAAGACCAAGAAGCGGTCTGTGGAAGCAACCCTGGACGGAAAAACGGAGTACGGCATCCGACAGCGGATCTATACCCGCAGTTCAGACGATACGGCCGCGCAGGCCAAGTCCGCCGCGCAGAAGACCCTTGACGAAAAAGGGGAGCCGACACGGAAAACCACCCTGAAAGGCGCAGATCTTCCATTCATCCACAAGGGCGACAAGATCCGGGCCGCAGCCAGGACCGTGAACGGCTTTTGCACCGTGCTGGGAGTGCAGCACGATGCAGCAAACCGCACAATGACCATGACTGTTAAAGTTTTGGGCGAGGATTCGGCCGGAAATAAGAAAGGCTCTGACGAGTACAAGGTGGGCGACATTGTAAGCTTTGCCGGTGGCAGCCATTACAAGGCTTCCACCGATACAAAGGCCGCAAGCACAAACCTTTCGCCGGGTAAAGCCAAAATAACCATCATAAAGAAGGGCGCAAAACACCCGTACCACCTGATCTATCAGAACTGGGCCGAAACGCACGTTTACGGCTGGGTGGATGAAGGCGCCTTCTCGAAGTAATGGAAGGAGGAAACTGTGAACCCGAGTTCTGGCAACAAGGGCGTGAACCACCTGGCTCAGGTTTTGACCGGGCAGAACAAAAAGGACCAGAACCGAAATTCCGCCCTGGTCCTTGATTTTGGCGAAATCCTGGACGATTACAGCCTCCAAACCAACACATTTTCTATTCCGATCCCGGTAGAAGATTATCACGTCTGCCGCCAGCTGACCCTTGGCAAAACCGGGGACATTCTGGCGAAGACCCAAGAAATCGGCTCTCCGGGCAGCGGTGAGCATAACCATAAGAAGGTTACAACTCTTCTGGATTCCAGGGGCCAGACGTGTTCTGGCACGATTGGCATACCGGCTGCTGGGCAGCCGGACCCGCCAAACCCGCCGAAGAACAGCGCTGGCAGCGGAGGCGACGAGGGCGCACACCAGCACCACGTCTTGATCCCCGAGAAAATGCGCCGCCTGAAACCCGGGGACCGCGTTCTGGTGGCCTGGGTACAGTCGGAGGCTGTTGTGGTGGACATTATCTGCCCGGCGGAAGACCTGAAAAAATAACCAGACGAAAGGAAGGACTTTCCCATGGCTGAAAAGCAGCTTTACCCCGTTTTTGAAGTCCCCGACTTCGTCACAAAGAAGAACGAGGAAAGCCGGAAGCAGCAATATAAACCCTCTGTTTATTTTGACTACGCGACCGGTGATTTTCGTCTTGACGGCGCCGGACGCATGGCGGGAGCCAGCGGCCGCGAAGCCTATATGCAATGGTGCATAAAAACCGTTATGACGGAACGGGACGCCTTTCTGGCGTATTCGACCAAGTACGGCGCAGAGCTTGAAACTTCGCTTGCACAGAGCGACCACGCCAGCGTGGAAGCCAGCCTGGAACGGACCATCACGGAGGCCATCATGGCAAACCCCAAAACAGAGTATTGCCGAGACTTCACGTTTACATGGGACGGGCCAGACAGCTGCGATTGTGCATTTAACATTAAGGGCCGCGGTTATGACGAGATCCAGACCGTCAATCTGAACTTTTCAAAGTAAGGAGGTGAGAGCATGGCCACAATTCCGGCATTCTCCCCGCCCGATTGGCTGAAAACCGAAACGGCGGAGCAAATCCAGGCGCGCATGATGGAGAGCCTCCCGCCCGACATTGACGACACCGAAGGCGGTTTCCCATGGGATTTTACTTATCCGACGGCGCTTGAAAAGGACGAACTTCTGAATTTCCACCTTGTAGAAACCTTGAAGCTGATGTTTCCGGCGTGGTCCTACGGCGCCTATCTCGATGGTCACGCCAGGGGCGACGGCCTTTCCCGCCGCCCAGCGAACGCTGCGGCTGGAACCGTCACCTTTACCGGCTCACCTGGTACACAGATCCCGGAGGGGACTGTGGTTTGTGTGCCTTCTTCCGGTGGAGTGCCCGCCATTGAATATGCCACGGATTCCGTGGCGTACATTGGCGAGGCGACCAGCGGGGAGAACGGCACCGTTGACGTTGCTGTAACGGCCGTAGAGCCTGGCCCTACCGGCAACGTGGGCGCGGGTGCCATTACAATTATGATGGACCCGATTGCAGGCGTTACCCTTGTGACCAACGCCGACAAGATCACCGGAGGCGCAGAGGAGGAAGACGACGAATCCCTCCGCCTGCGCATTGCGGAGTATGACGAAACTTCGGGTGAATCCTTTGTGGGCTGTGACGCGGACTATAAACGCTGGGCCAAAGAGGTTTCCGGCGTTGGCACGGTGCTGGTTGATGCCCAGTATGAAAAGGCGCATCCCAACTGGGTGCGCCTTATTATTCTGGATTCCTCCGGCGAGCCTGCCAACGGATCTATTATCCAAAACGTGTATGACCACATTATGAGGGACAACAACCGAATCGAACGCAAGGCACCTGTGGGCGCAATTCTTCTGGTGCAGGCCCCCGAGGGCGAAGTGGTGAACATTTCCGTTGAAGGCTTGCAGCTGGACGACACCAAGACTGCAACGGAGGTGGAAGAAATCTTCCGCGCTGCGTTGATTGAGTATTACATCACCGCCAAGGCTGACAGTCTGGTGAAGTATAACGAGATCCACGCGGCCCTGACCCGCACTGTGGGCGTGAAGAACTTTTCTAAAATTCTTGTGAACGGAGACGTGAAGGATATCCCGCTGGAACCGGCGGATTACCCTTGCACCGGTGAAATCCACGGTATCAAGGACACGGAGGCGACCAGCGAATGAGCACCCAGAAGAACTTTGACCTTGAAAAATTCCCCGAAAATCATGTTTCCAAGCGCATGATTTCCCGTGTTTCGCCCATCTATGAGCGTTCCTATGTTGCGAAATGGCTTTATGAGGTCATGGGCCGGGAAGTGGACGACGCAGAAACTCGCTTTTCGGAACTGCGCGAGCAGGCAAACCCGGAAACGGCAACCTGGGGACTGTGTTACTGGGAGCAACGCTATGGTATCGAAGTAGACGAAAGCCGCAGTTTGGCAGCGCGCCGGGCTGCGGTTATTTCTAAACGAGGAACGCGGGCCCCCATGAATCCTGCCAGAATCGAGGGAATTCTTTCGTCGATGTCTGGACGGAAAATCCGGGTTGAAGAAAATGTTGCGCCATACACGTTCCGTGTTTACGTTGAGAATGGAGAAGGTTTTGTTGACTATGACGCAATCGTCCGAAAGCTGAAGAAAGTAAAGCCGTCGCACCTTGCGTTTGAAGTGTGCTTTGAGGTTTTTACCACCGCCTATATCGGCACCGGCTACCACGGAGCCGCGCAGCGCGTGGCCGCAAAGATCACCGGGACGCTGCGCCCCCGCGAACTGCTTTCCACCACCTACGCGAAAGCCGGGCTGTGGAGTATCAGGCAGCAGGAAGCCGCCCGAATCGCTGGCACTCTGCGGCCGAAAGACCACAAGGCCACCACATACGCCCCGGCGGGCTGCACCGCCTACCGTATGCAGATGGCAGCATACATCAAGGGCGACATTCGCCCGGCAGATCATACCGCAACAGCCCCGGCCCCGGTGGGCGTGGCGGCTTTCCGGCAGCAAATTGAAATCAAAATTGGAGGTAACACATGAGTTGGAATAACAGTCTGTATACCAACATCGGCACGGACATGATGTCCGAAGTGCTTTCCGGCGCGACCATGACGATCACCAAAGCCGTGGGCGGCGCAGGCACTACGGCCGCCGAATCGCTGGCCGCGCTGACCGACGTAAAAGACCAGAAGCAGACCCTTAAAATCCTTGGCATCGAGGACGCGACCGACAGCACCGGCAACGACGCTGGCAAGCGCATCAAAATCCAGATCACCAATGAGGACGTGGAAACCGGGTACATTCTGCATCAGGTCGGCATCTACGCAAAGCTGGCAGACGGCGACGAAACCCTGCTGATTATTATGCAGGACGACCGCGGCGTGGAAATCCCTTCCCACACGGAAAACAGCGATTTTGAGATTGAGCTTTACGGCATTATGGCAATCTCGAACGTTGCCAACATTTCCGTGACCGTTGACCCGAACGCCGTTGCATCCGTGGCGATGGTGAACAAGCAGATTGCGCAGGTCAACACCAAGATCGACAAAGCCAAAGAGGATTTGCAGAAGGAAGCGCAGGAAACCTATCTGCCCCTGACCGGCGGCGAGCTGAAAGGCCCGCTGGTTATGCCCGGCGGCGGCACTGCCCTTAGTATTGAGGACAACGCCGCAACGCACAACATGGTCTATCGCGGCAAGGCACTGGGCACCAGCGTCACGAGCGAGCAGTGGGCAGCCATCAAGGCGGGCACGTTCAAAGACCTGTACCTTGGAGACTACTGGTCTATCGGCGGCATGGACTACATCATCGCCGCGTTTGATTACTGGTATAAGTGCGGCGATACGGCCTGCAATACCCATCACGCCGTAGTCATTCCCCGCAGCCAGCTGTATACCTACAAGTTCAACCCCACCAACACGACCGAGGGCGGCTATGTTGGTTCTGACCTGTACAAGAACGGCTTGACGCAGGCAAAGACCACGTTCAACACTGCTTTTGGCTCTGCCCATATCTTGAATCACCGTGAATACCTGGTCAATGCTGTCACCAATGGCAAGCCTACCGGCTCCGACTGGTACGACAGCACCGTTGACCTGATGAACGAGAACATGGTCTATGGTGGGCGGCAATTCTCGCCCATGCCGGACGGCACCGACCCGTGGAACACCTGCCGTAACTATACCATCGACAAGAGCCAGCTGCCCCTTTTCCGGCTGGCTCCGTGGATGAGTTTTGTTCGTGACCAGTGGTGCTGGCTGCGAGACGTCGTCTCGGCAGCTGCGTTTGCGGGTTGCAACGGCAACGGCGATGCGGACTGCTACGGCGCCAGCTACGCCTATGGCGTCTGGCCTGCGGCCGGGCTGACCGGTTGATCGAACATCCTGCGGGCCTGTACCGCAGGATTGAGACAACCACGAAGGAAGTGAAGAAATGGCTATCCCGAAACACGAACGCACCCCGTCCCGGCTTGAAGCGCAGCACTTGGCGCGGAAGATCAGCATGGAGATCACAACGGAGCTGGCCCGGACGTTCGGTTACAGCAAAACCAAATACGAGAAGCGCGTCGAGACCATGACAAAATATCTGCCGCCTGGCCCCGAAAGGGAGCAGGCGGCCGCGCAGATTCGAGAGCAGGAGCAGGGTTTCAACCTGTGGCTGATTGAGCAGGAACGCCGGAGGATGCACGATCTTTCCCGCGAAATTCCGCTCCATCTCCGCGCTGCAAATTCTATCTGGCCGTCTTGCCAGCTGGAACTTGACGCACGACGGCTTGAGCTTGACAAAGCCATTGCCGCCTGCTGGAAGTTGCAGGATGAATTGCAGTATGTGGCCGAAGCCATCCCGGCAGATTTTAACAAATACACGGGCATTGTGCTTGAAATTGATAAGCTGGTGGCCTACATCAAGAACCTGCGAAAATCCGACGCAAAACGATTCAAAGCAGCGGTGCAGGCCGCTGCAAGTCCGAAAAAATAAACACCTTTGGGGGCATCCTTTGTACGTCGTCTCGGCAGCTAAGTTTGCGAATTGCAACGGCAACGGCAATGCGAACTGCAACAACGCCAGCAACGCCAATGGCGTCTGGCCTGCGGCCGGGCCTTTGGATTTCACAACTGCGCATGATGGGTAAAGCCCGGCGCAGCTCTGCGAAAGGAAAGGCTGTCCCTTCGTGGCGAAAGCTGCGATAAAGCCCCGAAAGGGCATCAACAGCGATGTTCCCGGTTACGACCGACGGAGCTATCACGCTGTTTTTCTTTTTATATGACAAAATTTGAAGATGCAAACTTTTTGTACGATGCGGGAACGAAAGCGATAAAGCCGTCCGCATACAAATACGGCACACAGCTTTTTGAGATGAACCACTTACTTGAAACGGCAAAGCTCCAACGTGCTTTCCAGACAGGAACCTATGAGCCGCAGCCGGGCGTGAAGTTCGAGATCAAAGAGCGGGGGCATGAACGCTTTATCACCAGCACCGAAACGGCGGATAAAGCCGTGTCGCACCTGACCTGCGACGAGTATCTAACGCCGCTGCTGGCAAAGTACCTGCAATACGACAACTCCGCATCACAAAAGGGCAAGGGCGTGGCATTTCACCGCCACCGCTTCAAAATCCACCTGCGGCAGTATTATGAGCGGGAGGGCACAAATGAGGGCTATATCCTGTTTTCTGATTTTTCCGGCTACTATGCAAACATTTTGCACGACGTTGCACTTGCCCAACTGGAAAAGTATCTGGCGCGGGAAATTGCAGACCCGGCAGAGCTTGAGCAGGTCATGGGCGTACTGCGCACCACGTTCAAGACCTACGAGCTGGACGTGTCCCGATTCTCCGACGAGGAAATTCAGAGAATGTACCGGGAGAAAATCAGTTCCACGCTCAACTTTGGCGTTCCTGCATCCGCCCTGACCGGGCAAAAGATGCTGCGCAAGGGAGTTGATATCGGCAATCAGATCTCTCAGAACGTCGGCATCTTCCTGCCTGCCCCTCTGGATAACTATGTAAAAATCGTCTGTGGTATCAAGGGATACGCCCGGTATTCAGATGATTTCTACATGATGGCCCGCACGAAAGAAGAACTGCACAGAGCCATGGCGGGAGTGCGCCGGGAAGCTGAACAGCTGGGCCTTATCATCAACGAAAAGAAAACCTGCATCTGCAAGCTGGGCGGCCAATACCGCCACCTGCAAATGCTGTACTCTCTGCACCCGGACGGCGAGATCACCTGCAAAATCAACCCGAAAGCCATTACCCGCGAGCGGCGAAAGCTCAAAGCCTATAAGCGACTGGTGGATGATGACCGGATGGAATACCGCGAGGTCGAAAACAATTTCAAATCATGGATTTGCGCCAACTACAAGTTTATGAGTAGGCAGCAAATCCGCAACATGACAGCCCTTTTTAGAGAGCTGTTCGGAAAGGACATCACATGGAAAAAGAAAAGCGGACATGGACGGTTACGCTGGCTGATGGGACAAAAATCGAAGGCTTGACCCTGAACCCCGGCGCAAACACGTTTCACTCTGAAACCGAAATCACCCCGGAAATGCTTGATGGCAACCTGTCGGAAGTGCATATCTCCGCCAGCGACGGCGATATGACCGGGTGCGCCTACCCGGAAACCCTGCACGACGCGGAGCTTGTGCGGATCATGCAGCCCACTGATACCCCGGACGGCCAGTGGGCTTTTATTCTGCGTGAGATTCCCGCAGACCAGCTTTTCAGGGCAAAGATTCAGGCACAGCTTGATTTCCTTGCCATGAACACCGACGTTGATTTGGAGGATATGTAACATGACCGAACATAGCGCAAAATTCGACGATGTGAAGCAGCACTACGATCTCCGGCTCTGGAAGAAGTCCACGGTCAAGCTGGCCGTCAAAAAGAAGTGGATCACCGCCGCCGAGTATGAGGAAATCGTGGGCGAAGCCTACTCGGGCTAAGCATTTGGAGGCGGTGCGGCTTGAGCAATTTACAGATTATCGAAGCCTTGACCGACATTGTGAGCAAGCAGAACGAGATCATCCACACCCAGGCGGAAGCTCTGGCCCAGGTTGGCGCGGTATGCGCAGAGGAGCAGATCGCCAACGTGGACGGCCAGATCGGCCAACTTTTGGGCGCAGACGAGCTCCCGTTTTCGCTTTGATGGAAGCAGCAGGAAAGGAGGTGGTGGCCTATGATTGCTGCCTTTTTATAGTGGCGCACAAGTGCAGAAAGAAGGGAACATGAGCACCCAAGATTTACTTGCAGCAGCCGGATTCGTGGCCGCCGGGCTTCTGGCGGTCACTAAAATTTTCCAGGTGAAGAAAATCGAGATCAACCCGTGGAAGACCATTGTACAGGCCATTGCCCGCGCCCTGACCGCGGAACTTTCCGAAAAGATGGAGGCAGCGCAAAAGAGCCAGGACGAAAAATGGTCGGAGGTTAAGCAGTACCAGGAGGAAACCCGGCGCCTTCTGGACAAGCACATCCGAATGGACGATGAACGCAACGCGGACCTTCTGCGGAGCCGGATTCTTCGGTTTAACAATGAGTTGGTCCGCGGCATCGACCACACCCAAGAGGACTTCGACGAGATTTTAGGCATCATAGACGTTTACAGAACGTATTGCAGGACGCACGAGGAGTATAAAAACAACAAGTGCACCCATGCTATTGCGAATATTGAGCGCTGCTATGACGACCGCCTGGAAAAGCACGACTTTCTTTAAGGCTTTCGTCTAAAATGAGCCTTGTTTTAGACGAAAGGCCGGACACTTAGACGAAAGGAACCAAAAAATGATTTACAGATACCTGGACGCCAGCCGGTGGCAGGGGACCATCGACTGGGACGCCGTGAAGCGCAGCGGGAAGGTTGACGGCGCGATCCTGAAAACCGTTTCCACCAACAAGAGCTTCGGCGGCGTCTACATTGACCCCCAGTTTGAGCGCAACTATGCCGAGTGCGTCCGCCTGGGCATCCCGGTGGGCGCCTACTATTACACCTATGCCCAGAACGAGGCCGCCCGGGCCGTTGAGCTGGTAAAAGTGAAGCAGGCCTTGAAGGGCAAAACCTTCCAGCTGCCGATTGCGGTAGACGTGGAGGACAACAAGCTGAAACCCATCCCCGCCAAGGAACTGTCCGCCCTGGTGGCGGGCGCAGCCAAGCAGATCGAGGCCTGGGGCCTTTACGCCATGGTCTACACCTATACCAGCTACGCAAACACGGAGCTGGACATGGATGCCCTGAAAGCCTTTGACCTGTGGATCGCGGACTACCGCGGCAAGCGCCCCACCCGCAAGCATGGCATCTGGCAGTATACCAGCGAGGGCATCATCCCCGGCATTACCGGCAATGTGGACCTGAACCACGCCTATAAGAACTACCCGGCCATCATCCAGAGGGCTGGGCTTTCTGTTATTCGTTAAATTTGAAAGGAGTACACCATGAAAGAGATTTTGACCCAGCTTCTTTTTGCCGCCCTGACCATCTGTTCCCCCCTTGTGACCGCGTACATCCACAAGGCCGCTGCCGCCATTGACGCCTCCACGGCCGAGAAGGTGAAGAACGAAACCATCCAGCGCGTATGCCGCGAGATCACCGATGCCGTGGCAAACGCTGTGGCAGCCATGAACCAGACCTATGTAAACGACCTGAAAGCGTCCGGATCTTTCGACAAGGACGCCCAGGCCAAGGCCCTGAACGGTGCCATTTCCGCAGCAATTAAGAGTTTGAGCAAGGACGCGCTGGACTACATCAAGGAGATTTCCGGCGACGATACCGTGGGGTATCTGACTACCCGCATCCAGGCCCAGATTGACCTTAACAAGGCGGCCAAGGCTGCGCAGCAGTAACACTCGCATGAATCCCACCTAAAAGCACATGAAAGCCCCCACTTCTGGCAGTACGCTGGAAGCGGGGGCTTTTTCTTTTTGCCTAAAAATAATCTTGTTTCGCAAAATTCCCTCTTGACTTATAAACCGAAGCGGTTTATAATGAAGGCGTAGAGAACAGCAGCACACAACAACAGGAGGACAAAACAATGAACGCACTTTCCATTAACATTCCGGCCAACTTCATTGCAAGCTGCGAAAGCACCTTGAAGCGGTACAACGCCGCCAAGACCGACGCAGAGCGCCGGGCCGTTCTGGACCGCCAGACGGTGCAGGGCCTTTGGTGGGCGATTGGCTTTGTGAGCAAGATTCCTGCCGCTTGCATGAGCGAAAAGGAACTGAACCACGCAATCCGGCTCACCCGTTTCCGCGGCGCTGTGTGCCCGGCGTTCCAGGCATGAGAGGGGAGGACACATCCATGATGCTGAACATGACAGAGACCGATTACGAGAACTGGCGCGACGACCTCCGCTGCGGCGGCCGGGAGGAATACGACACCCAGTATTCTGCGGCGTCCCTGTACGAAGGCGGTTGGCGGTCCGATGCAATTTCCGACCTGATCGAACAGTTCAACTTGACCGGCGACGAGGCCGAAAGAATTTACAACGAGCTGCTCGAAATTGAGCAGAAAGCCGAAGGCAAGGAGGGCTAAACCATGAAAACCAGTACCTTCAACCGCATTTTTGAGAATGCCCGTTCCGTGAACATCCAGAGCAACGAGTGGTTCAATTATGCAGGGTTCTTCTGGATGCAGTGCACCGAAAAGCAGCTGGCAAAGATGCGGATGCTGCTTAAAGCACAGGGCTGCAAGACGACCGTGAAGAACGGTGAAGAATGGTACATTCTGAACAGCGGGACACTGATTAAGGTACACTAAGGAGGGCGGCGCGATGATCTACACCATGGAAAGGCGGCACTACTTCGGCAGCGGCTCGATGGAATCACGTTGGGAAGTGCACGAGTATTCGCACCGATGCCAGAGCGGCGACCTCCCGGAAGGCAAGCTGGTTTACAGCTGCAAGGCAAAGAAAGAGGCTTCCGCATATTGTAAGGCCCGCGGCATTGAGCCGCAGCCGCGTTTTATTGCACCAGAGGAGGACTGAACCATGAAGAATGTTATTTTCACCTACGACACTATCCAGAACGGCGAGCGCAGCGAGGCCTGCGCAATGATCCTGGTGGAGGACGCCCAGGCCTGGGCGCTTCAATCCGCCTTTAGCGGAAAGGACAACACCCAGGCAGGTTATTTTCTGAGAGAACGCGGAATTGGCTTCTGCTGGAGCTGCGAGCACCTCCGCGGCCGCGGTTATGTTGAGAACAGCATTAAGAGCGTGGAAGTGAAGGACGCGTGAGCGCAAAGGAATAAGCCTAAGGAGGGCTGAACGATGAAAAAGGAAACGCTGAAACCGTGCCCTTTCTGCGGACAGGAGCATACGACCATCACTGAATCTAATACTGAGGGCATTCGGATTAGATGCCCGAAATGCAATATCACATTTACCCGCGATTTTTATGAACATCGCGGGGAATTGGGCAGGCAACGAACTATTGAAGCGTGGAATACTCGCCCTGAATAACCCCGCCTGATGATGGCCCGAGGAAAAGGCCGAAACCACCCGGCAGCCAGCCGGGCAAGGTCGCGGGAACCATACCGCAGAGAGGAGCACAGAGCATGGACAAAGTTAAATTCTTCAACCAGCAGTTGAACGGCCAGATTGTTATGGCGGAGCTTGAAGCGGAGCACCTGGCAAAATCAATTCGGCTGCTTTCCGAGGGTGACGACTATGTGGCCTGGGCTGGCGAGGTGGCAAATTACGCGACCACACTAAACCAGCTTGCGGAGGTTCTCACCGCACTGCGGAAGGTGGCGCGCGATTCGGAAATTTTGATGGAGCGGGAGGAAAAGGTATGAGTGCAAAAACGATTTACAAGACCCTGGCGCCCTTCTTCGATGCCGTGGACGGCACCGAAGAAAAGGCCTTGAAGTTCACGGCCCCGGGCTATATGGACCTGTGCATCGAGGCCTTGGGCTACAATGACCACGAGGGCCGCCCGGTGTATTCCGTGGCCCACTATGGGGAGCAGAACAGCGACCTTATGCGGGACCCGGATGTGACCATGGGCGTTGACCGGAAAACCGGTACCGTGGAGCCGCTGACCTACCAGAACGACTACATCGGCCGCTATTGGGAAGTTTACAAAGATTTCGTGGACGGAAAGCCCACAAAATACTATCCGGCTATGAAAAAGGACCTTGCCGCCATGGTGACAGAATGGGCGAAGAACATAAAGGCCCAGGGGTTCAACCCTGCGGTTCATGCGTAAGGAGCTGGACACATGATAGGCAATCATTTGAAGCTGGTCGAGAACGTGCCGGAGGAGTACCCGGCGGAAGAACTTTCGGCGGTTCTGCTGTACGAGCCGGAGGAGGCAGCGAAAATCTTCGCACAGTTGTGCGGCTACACGCTTTTGGACCAAAACGGCCGAGTGATTACAGGCCGAATGCCTGGACGGGAGGAACAGAAATGAAGAAGATCAACGAAAAGCAGCTTGACCGAATCCGTGGTGCCTTGTACGGCGTGGCCGTTGGCGACGCCCTGGGCGGCCCCCTGGAATTTATGAGCGACCGGCAGATCTGCGACGCATACGGTCGCGTTACCGACATGATCGGCGGCGGCTGGCTGAACTTGAAGCCCGGCGAGGTTACGGACGATACACAGATGACCCTTTGCGTTGCCCGCGGCATCCTGGACGCCCTGGAAGGGGACAACGGCCTGGACCTGGTAGCCTCCGTCGGCCAGCAGTTCATTGCATGGGCCGACAGCAAACCGAAGGACATCGGCGGCGCCTGCTCGCACAGCATTGCCATTGCAAAGGGACTGGGCCGCATTCGCTGGCAGGGCGTTCCGACGGCTGCGGACTGGATGGAGGCCGCGCGACAGACCAGGCGCGACGGCGGCCGCCCTGTGGAAGGCAACGGCGCTCTGATGCGCACCGTATACCCTGGCCTTTACTGCAAGACAAAGGGCGCTGCGGAGATGCAGGCCAGGGCGTTTGCGGAAATGACGCACCGCGGGGACAAGTCCACCGAGGCTTGCGTTTTGTACACGAGAATGGTATATTTATTAACGGAATCGGTTGGTAACTTCCAGGACGGCGACGTGGCGGACTTTCTGCACGAGTGCTTGAAGGGGACGTTTTACGACGGCTCCGTGGAAGCGGCTGCGACGTATGCAGCGGGCGGCTATGTGGTGGACAGCATGAGCACTGCCGTGAGCTGCCTCGCACACGCCCAGACCTTCGAGGAGGCCGTCTGTGCGGCCGCAAACCTGGGTGGTGATACCGACACCAACGCAGCCATTACCGGCGGCCTGGCAGGCGCCTGGTTTGGCTTCTCGGCCATTCCGGCGCGCTGGGTGGACGCCCTGGCCCCTGGGCTGCGGCAAGATCTGGACGTTCTGGCCGCAGCAGCAGAGAACCACCGCAACAAGTAACAGGAGGGAATAAAATGCCATACGGAAGGCCTATGAAGGGAGCCAGCCGGAGAGTGCCGACAACGGTACACCTCCCCACCGGCACCCTGGACATTATCGACAACTACATTGACGACCACGAAAAGAATGTTGAGAGCGGCCGCATGAGCCGCAGCGACTTCATCAATGAGGCCGTGAACCGCTACCTTGCGGAACTGGGTTTGGTGGAGCCCGAAAGTAACACCGAAGTAACATCCGAGTAACAAAAGCACCCAGAAGCCAGCAAGAACCAAGGAAATGCAGGAAATACAAGCACTGGGAAGAATAGAAAACAGCCTATGCGAACAGAAGATAACTGCCCACCATAGAGCTCGAGTAATTTCTACCAACTGGATTTAATCAGAAATGCGCAACCCCCGTCAGTATGAGCTGGTGGGGGTTTTGTGCGTATAGGGGCAACGATTCGGGATTTTCGAATGGTTCAAGTTTGGCAGTGGGAACTATTAAGAAAAACTTAATGGTTGGAAGGTGTGATACACCAATGAAGTTGAATGAACTAGACGTATTTGATATAATCGGTTTACCATAAAATAGAGTTGATGGGACAAAGTTGTGATCATAAGTATAGAGTGCTTTCCTGTGAACGATTGGATGCCGTGTTTCCATCATGTGTAAAACTGGTAGTCGCGAAAATTTCAGGGATTATTATGAGGACACTGAATAAAAGGAGAAAAGAAAATGGCAAAGGCTAAATTTCAAGACACGTTAAAAAACGGTTTGACTGGGGTCGCAACTGTTGGAAAAAAGATCGTGGATACGGCAGGAGACGGGGCTGCTGCAGCAATCAGCAAAGGCAAGGAACAGCTTGACAAGGCTAACCAAAAGAAAGACGAAGCACTTTCCTCGCAGCAGATGGTTGACATTCTGGATGTCTGCTATGACAAAGCACTACAGGGCATTCCGAAGGTGAGTAAGTCGGTTGATGAACTGGCAGAGGATTATTCATCGAAATACCCGACAGCGGAAAAGGCAGCAAAGGCGTTGGTGGCAAATCAATTGGTAAAGTGTACGACATCAGGTTTTCTTACGGGACTTGGCGGGATAATTACACTTCCGGTTGCGGTTCCGGCTAATGTAAGCAGCGTCCTCTATGTGCAGCTCCGTATGATTGCTGCGGTAGCCAAACTGGGCGGTTATGAACCCAATACCGATCAGGTGCAGACATTGGTCTATGCTTGTATGACCGGGCAAGCGGTTGCGGATGTTCTGAAAGGCACAGGTGTCAAATTAGGTACGAAAATTGCAACAGCTAGCATTGAAAAAATTTCAGGCGCAACATTGACTCGAATCAATCAAAAAGTAGGATTTCGATTGATTACGAAGTTCGGTCAAACTGGAATCATCAATCTCGGAAAAATGGTACCGTTGGCTGGCGGTGTAATTGGTGGTGGATTTGACCTTGTGACAACGAACATCATTGCACAGAATGCCTTGAAGTTGTTCATCGAAACGACCATAGAGAGAAGTGAGCAGAATGATTCAGACACCATTGGGGAGGATTGAAATAACTAAAGATGAGAAAAAAGTCGATTGCACAATCAGAAGAGTAAGAAATGACGGCCGGTGCCCAGAATTAAACGGACGATTTGCGGTTTTGATTGACTATATTCCAGATGGGCAGGAGCACACGGTTTCGTGTTGTATAAAAGGGATCCGAGAATCAAAAAGTGATTTTATAGAACCAGATGAAAGAGTTGATATAAAAAGTTTCTGT
>ULXE01063779.1_pt1 | contig 19441 bp, 19 predicted proteins | sample 1961001 | NCBI WGS metagenome assembly ULXE01 (sample SAMEA4835831, study PRJEB28245) | human gut metagenome | biome: gut microbiome; material: fecal sample | place: Denmark | collected 2008
GGTAATGGAAAGGAAATCGTTCTTCATGAAGAGACTAACTATCCTTTCGAGGAAAGTATCAAATTTACCGTTTCTACCGGTGAAAAGGTCAATTTTCCGTTCTATCTCCGCATTCCTTCATGGACTGAGGGAGCCGAAGTGCGTGTAAACGGGAAGAAGATCAGCGCGAAACCTGTATCGGGCAAATACTTGTGCATCGAACGCGAATGGGCGGATGGTGACAAAGTGGAGATGACCCTTCCGATGTCTCTGTCCATGCGTACCTGGCAAGTGAATAAGAACAGTGTAAGTGTGGATTATGGTCCGTTGACATTGTCTCTTAAGATTGACGAAAAATATGTAGAAAAAGACAGTCGTGAAACTGCTATCGGTGACTCCAAATGGCAGAAAGGTGCCGACCCGAAGAAATGGCCTACTACTGAAATTTATGCAAATAGCCCCTGGAACTATTCATTGGTATTGGATAAGAAAGAACCTTTGAAAAACTTCAAGGTAGTTCGTAAGTCCTGGCCTGCTGATAACTTCCCGTTCACAGTAGCCAATGTACCTTTGGAAGTGAAAGCTACCGGTCGGATTATTCCCGAATGGCAGATTGACGAGACAGGACTTTGTGGCGTATTACCCGAAGAAGATGCGGTGAAAGGAGCTAAAGAAGAGATTACATTGATTCCGATGGGAGCGGCCCGGTTGAGAATATCGGCTTTCCCGAATACTAAGGAGTAAACAGATCCTTATCATTGATATATTCAGACATATAATGAGATAAATCATTTAATGAATGGGGTGAGAGGCTATTGCAAGATTCGTTTGATTCTTTGTAATAGCCTTTTTTATGCTTCCTCTTCTCTTTCCGTTGTCATTCAGATGGATCGATTCTTCGATAAAATGGAATATTTGTGTTATTTATTGGTCAAATAATAGCTTTGTAGTAACCCCGATTTTGCGAACTTTGCAGCCATAACGTAACTTTGTAATTTTATATCAATCATGAAGAATTTAGCATTATGGGCTTTTGCTGCCCTTTTTATGACTGCTTGTACTCCGAAAGCAGAGCAAACTACCGACTCCGGTCTGTTAAGAACTAATTTCCAAGCCGAGGTAGGCGGTAAGAAAACAGATTTATACACCCTTCGCAACAAGAATAACATGGAAGTCTGCGTGACGAATTTCGGAGGACGTATTGTTTCTGTGATGGTTCCCGATAAAGACGGAAAGATGCAGGATGTAGTTCTGGGATTCGATTCTATTCAGGATTATATCAGCAAACCTTCGGATTTTGGTGCCAGCATCGGTCGTTATGCTAATCGTATCAATCAGGGTAAATTCACATTGGACAGCATTGAATATCAATTGCCTCAAAATAACTACGGCCATTGCTTGCATGGTGGCCCTAAAGGGTTTCAGTATCGTGTGTTCGACGCTGTGCAACTGAATCCGCAAGAGATCGAACTGACTTATGTCGCTGCGGACGGTGAAGAAGGTTTCCCGGGCAACATTACCTGTAAAGTTCTGATGAAACTGACGGACGATAATGCCATCGATATCCGCTATGAAGCAGAAACGGATAAGCCGACCATCGTAAATATGACCAATCATTCTTATTTTAATCTCGATGGTGATGCAGCAAGCAATGCAGACCACTTGTTGATGGTGGATGCCGATTATTATACTCCGGTCGACAGCACATTCATGACAACTGGTGAAATTGTTCCGGTAGAAGGTACTCCGATGGATTTCCGCACTCCGACTCCGGTAGGTGCACGCATTAACGACTACGATTTTGTACAATTGAAGAATGGAAATGGTTATGACCATAACTGGGTATTGAATGCCAAAGGGGATATTTCCCGGAAATGTGTTTCGCTCGAATCACCTAAGACGGGTATCGTACTGGATGTATATACCAATGAACCGGGTATTCAGGTGTACGCAGGTAACTTCCTGGATGGTTCTCTGACAGGAAAGAAAGGCATTACTTACAATCAACGTGCTTCTGTATGTCTTGAAACACAGAAATATCCGGATACTCCGAACAAACCGGAATGGCCTTCGGCTGTGCTTCGCCCGGGAGAAAAATACATGAGTCAATGCATCTTTAAGTTTTCTGTAGATAAGGAATAATCTGCTCGCTCCCAAGAAATAAAAAAAATATTTTAGTCTCACGGTCTCACTTCCTTTCTGTAAAGATCATATAACTAGATGAATAATGAGTGAGAGATACCTTCGAGATATGGTATCTCTCACTCTTTTATCCCTTAAAATGCTCCAGAACAGCGCATCTCTCATCCTTTCTTGAGTTATCTCTCATTATTCTTTCTGCTACGGACTACAGCTGTATTGATTTTACTCTACCTGTCATTTGTATGTTATGACACTTGTGTTCTTGGCATATCTCCCTTACATTCTTATATTATCTTACCGACATTTTCATCGTTCCACACGGGTGAACTGATCATCGCACCAAGGTGAACTGATCATGTCACAGACGTAGACAGCTTGTTCTACCCGGGTGGAACGATGAAGATGTCTCTACGAAAATCTGATAATGATAGGTGAAAATCAGGCGATTATAGGGTTGTTTGGACGAAGAGAGGCAGTAAATCAGACAATAATTGCCGCAGTTTATAATTATGTCTGTTATTTGTTTGTATTCTAATAATAATTAGAGTATATTTGTAAGAATGTATAACACAATGAAGTTAACTTGACTTCATTAACAAAACTATTATATGATGAAAAAAATCCTTTTCTTAATGGTGATCTGCGTAGCCACATCGCTTACTTCTATTTTACCGGCTTCGGCTCAGAATTCAGATAAAACTGATGAATACAAAACTTTGCTTAAGAAGATTATGACCCTTTCCGGTAGTTCGGCATCCTCCGAGGCTATCATGTCGCAATTCATGTCAAGTATGCAAAAGGGACCTTTCCAACAAGATGAGGCTTATTGGAAAGATTTTGCAGCAAAGTGGACACAGAAGATTGAAGATAAAGTGATGGAAGTATATGCTCCTATTTACCAACAGCATATGACATTGGATGAACTGAAAAAAGTAGTTGCTTTCTACGAATCTCCTGCCGGCAAGAAGCTTGGGGAGACTGCATCTGCTGTTGCGAATGAATCAATGCCGATGATACAGCAACTGTCAATGGAAATGGTACAAGAGATCATGCCGCAGATTCAGAAAAGCATGAATATTGTTGAGAATAAGGTTGTCGACCCGAACAAGGAACGTGATCAGAAATTGTTTGATGAGGCTTACACGGTTCCTAAAGAAGATATAAAGATAGCTGCCGATAGAACTTATCAGCGAGGAATGAGTACAATGCCTGAAATCTATTCTATTGAGAAACGAAAAAATGATACTAAAGTTACATTTTTGCAGCCTATCTATTTCGATTGGCAATGGTTGTATTATAGCCCGGGATTTAAAATAGTAGATAAGAAAACCGGAGATGAATATATGGTGAGAGGATATGATGGCGGGGCTCCATTGGATAAGCTGTTGATTATTAAAGGTTGTGATCGCAAGTATATCTATGTCAGCCTTTTGTTTCCCAAGCTGAAAAAGAGCGTAAAAGAAATTGATATTATAGAGGCGCTGGCTGATAAAGAGGCACTACCTTCCAATGATGATGGTGTAGCTAAATCTTATTTTGATGTAAAAATAGATGATTATATTGTATCCTCTAAAGAAAACAAGAAGGTATATTATTGATTGGAGCGATTTATTTATCACTGAAAATGAATATGACTATGAAAAACACAATGGTTTGGATCATAACCATTGTGTTGATGTCTGTTGATGTATATATAATATTTACAGACCCTTTGGAACGGCAATATGATTTGGTACAAATCGTAATGGCTTGGTATCTTGTAACGTTGCTGCTGGACTTTCTTTTTCGCCATAATAATACTTATGGGGTGATAAGAAATGTCATAGCCACAGTGCTTCTCTGTGTATTCTATTTTGTATTTCCTTAAATGTATAATAATATGAGATATGCAGTTGTATTGATAATCAATATTCTATTAGCGTTAGCAGGATTCTTTTTACTCATAGTTGATCCTTTGAATAAGCAGTTACCGGTGAAAATGATAGCTATTTGGTTCATTGTTTTTGTGATATTAGATTATCCTCTTCGCCATTATAAAATATACAAAGAGATAAGGATATTTGTGTATATGATTTTTCTTGCTCTTTTATATTGGCTGTTTCCTGCATAGGAAAACCATTGTTTTATTTATATTCATGTTCAAATAAAATAGCCTGTTGATGGACTTGTGTAATAGGAATGTTTTATCTTTGCAGTGTTTAAAATAAAATACGATGAATAAAAGAGTAACAATACAGTTCGCTGACCTTATAAAGAGTAGGTTGGCAGGTGGTTTGCTCTGTTGTCTTGTGTTGCTGGCTGCCTATTTGTTTCAGATGTTCTTTCCGGGGATGTATGTGGATGCATTCTCGGCTTCCCATTATCTTTTTATGTGGCTGATCCTCTTTGTAGGCGCACTCTTATGGACATTCCGTGAGAAAGGAACACATGGATTGCCCTCCGAGGTAACTGATTGGCAATGCATTGCTGCCTTTTTGTTGATTGTTGCCAATCAGATTTATTTTGTTATGCCTAAGGAAGTCCACGTAGAGTTAGCTCCTGCACTATCTGCTTATACTCTGCCTGTGCTGATTATTGTTGGCTTAGCAATAGCAGGGATAGTTAAATTGGCTGTCTCATTCTATCGTTTATTGGAACTTGAACGGCAAAAAACAATTCTCCAAGAGAAACGGCTTCAAGAAATGCTTTCTTCTCCTCCATCTGCATTGGAAGGCGTTGTATATATGCGCAGACTTTTAGAAAATAAATCCATATATCAATTGACTGCCAGTGAGTACCTTACATTAATAGAAGGATGTCGTGCGATTGATCCGGATTTTTTTGTTTGGTTGAAAGAAAAGCAATTTGAAATGAAACCACGATATATTGTGTATTGTGTACTTATTAGGATGGGTAAGACTAAAGAAGATATGATGTCTATTTTTGATATTAATGATGGTAACTATCGTACTTTGAGATCTCGTGTACGAAGACGTTTAAGTATTGAAGATGAGGATATGGAAACTTTCTTGAAGGAATTGCATTAGTTATATTTTTAATGTGTTTATTAATCCTATAAAAGAATGGATTGCTGATATGAATCCCCCCATAATGGCGTAGTAGAACCATACGCGTTTATTCGAATATTTGTTTTGAGGGAATGTGTCGATGGCTCCGATTATGAGCACAATCCATGCTAGAAGTTCAAAGAAAGTGATAAGACAGTCTTGTAAAGTATAGTTTATGTCATTAATAAAACAGTGAAGGTAGCACATAGCGATGCTAATCCCCCACATTATATTATATAAAATTATATATTGGATTATTTTCATTTATTAGCTATACATTCTTTGTATTTTTTGTTTGCTATGTCCTTGGCTCTATCATATTTTGCAGCTGCCTGTATTAAGCAACCAGATGACATTGAACCACTTTGACAGTTAGTGACAGCATTGTCATAATCAGCTTTAGCTTGCGTATATGCTGCTTGTTTTTGTTCTTCACAGTTGCTAGTACCTCCTCCTTCTTCGCGTGTTTTTAGAAGTTTCACTTTTGTTAGTTCGTTACTTTCTGCATATAATATAAAGAGTTGTATCCGTTCATCTTCACTTAATCTTAAAAATCCCGTATGTTGAATCAGCTTCTCTTTAGCTTTTGCCATTTGTTGTAGCTCATCTTGCAGATTCGCTTTCCTTGCGAAGTCTTCCATGTAGTCATCATCATTCAGATTCTCCATAAGTTTGTCATATTCTTCTTCACTTAAAGTAGAAGTGTATTCATGAAACTTATCTGCCAAAAGCTCGGAGCTCATTTCGAATTCCCAAAACTCATCAGAACTGGCAATAGAATCAATGAGTGTATTTTCGTTATTTAGCATTCTTGATGAAAATCCGCGTGTTTTTGCTATCCCATTCTCTGCCATCTGTGTTTCATCTGTGTAATATTCATCAGTACTACAACTATAAGTAATGAAAATAGCGGTTAAACTACAAGCTAATGCTATCGCATAAAATAAAGCATTTTTTTTTCTTCTTGCGCTCATGATTATTTTGTTTTTTTAATGTTGATGCAAAGTAACGAAAAATAGATTTATTTGAAGGATAATATTTATTCAAAAAAAGACTAATATCTGATCCTTACGGGGCTTTAATTATTTTTATTGTGTTACAATATAGAAGAAAATAAAAGAAGTAATAGTGGCTAGAAGTACTTCTGTGTGGGTATAATGGTTTTAAAGGTGTAACATTGATAGGAGAGAATGAATATCTGCAAAATAATTTTCGGTCATATAAGGACAATTCTGAGTCATTAGGGATAATTTCCGGTCAAAAGTGAAATTTGGATACATTTTAGTTGTTACAATCATGGCATAAAAAATAAAAATATCCTTTTGAGAAGTCTCTGTGGCATATTGTAGAGGCTGTATGAGTGTAACACCCCCTTGTGTGATGGCTAAATGACTTGTAATTTTGCAAAAAAATAACATAGAATCATTTATCTCTATTTTTCTGATAATTATGAGAACATTCACAAGGTTGGTATCTGTCTTTCTGCTTACTGCAATTGGTAATCTCTTTTTCCTTTCATGTTCTGGAAGAGAAAAGAATGTTCCGGCGGTTTCTATATTGGAAATAGCTCTTCAGCAGGCAGGAGAGAATCGTGTGGAGCTGGAAAAGGTTTTGTCTCGCTATCAGATTGATCCGGCAGATAGTTTGAAATATAGGGCTGCTTGTTTTTTGATAGAGAATATGCCTTATTATACCTATTATAAAGGAAAACAGTTAGATCGGTATTTTACTTACTATGCTTTGTTACAGAAAACACGTGGATTGGGTATTTCTCCTCAGGTCGTGGCTGACTCTGTTCGTCACATGTATGGACCATTGTATTTAGATTCTTTACAATCCTATAGAGATATCGAAACAGTTGATTCTGCTTATTTATGTAATAATATTGAGTGGTCATTTAAGGTGTGGCAGGAACAACCATGGGGGAAACATGTTTCGTTTGCAGATTTTTGTGAATATCTTCTTCCTTATCGTATTGGTGACGAGACCTTGGCTAGCTGGCGGGAATCTATTTATCAGAAATATAATCTCTTGCTCGATTCTTTACGTGCTTCAGGAGTACTTGATAAAGAAGATCCGATTGTCGCGGCCCGTTGTTTACTTGATTCAATTCGTAAGGGAGGAGCGGTATTCACTACTGCCGTTCCTGCCAACCTTCCTCATGTGGGGCCGGAAGTTGTCCAGCAGAAAACCGGTAGTTGTCGTGAACTCACGGATTTTGTTGTTTATGTTTGTCGTGCGTTAGGCATTCCGTGTGCCATAGACTTCATGCCGATTCGTGGTGATGAGAATGACAGCCATCAATGGGTGGCATTTACAGATAAATACGGTACGCTCTATTACCACGAATTTCCTAATGGTGTGAGTGAAGTACGGAAAGACGCAATGTGTGGAATGCCTAAAATAAAGGTTTATCGTAATACATTTAGTCTAAATCGCGCTATGCAGGAGGAAATGCAGAAATTGGATACTGCTATTGTTCCTCTTTTCAAAGATCCGCATATCATAGATATTACTTTCCCTTATACAAAAGATTTTAAGAAAGAACTCCAAATACCGAAGGACGCTTTATATAAAGGTAAGCCACGTTCACGAATAGCTTATCTATGTGCCAGCAAACGGATGGATTGGGAGCCTGTTGCATGGACAGATTTTGATGGTAAAAACATTGTCTTTACAGATATACAAAAAGGACCTGTCATGCGGGTTGCTACTTACGAACGAGGACGACTCCGTTTTTGGACTGATCCTTTTGAGATTAATGTTTCTAATGAATTTCATTTCTTCACTCCTTCGGATAGTGTACAGGATGTTACTTTATTCGCAAAATATACTTTGCGGGCAGATGATATGTTCTTGAATCGCATGATAGGTGGAACTTTTGAAGGAAGCAATGATCCTGATTTTCGTGAAAAAGAAGTCTTGTACTTGATAAACGAGAAACCGAAAAGATTACAGACAGTTGTTCAATCATATTCTTCAAAACCGTATCGCTATGTCAGATATGTAGGACCTAAAGAGTCACACTGTAATATTGCAGAAGTAGCTTTTTATACTCCTAATGATACCGCTTCTTTAAAAGGTAAGGTAATAGGTACTCCCGGATGTTTTCAAAAAGACGGTTCGCATGAATATACGAATGTATTTGATGGGGATGTCACAACTTCTTTTGATTATATTGAACCTTCCGGTGGCTGGTCAGGGATCGATCTTGGAATTCCTAAACAGATAGAAAAGATTGTCTATACACCTCGGAGTTATGATAATTATATTCGTTCAGGTGATAAGTATGAACTGTTTTACTGTACAGGAAAAGATAAGTGGGAATCTCTTGGGAAAAAAGTCTCCGAAGCAGATTCATTGGCATACAGAGATGTTCCTGTTAATGTGTTGTTACTTTTGAAAAATTATTCCAGAGGGGTTCAGGAAAGAATCTTTATGTATGAAAAAGAAAGACAATCATGGAGGTAGGGGTAGTATGGTTTACAAGATATTGATAGTCTTTATGACCATAGATATATGGTTTTTATTTGATAAAGAATCCTTGTGATACATAGGATGTTTTAGAATATAAATTTGTACTGAATTATGAGACACTTTATTGTACTAATGTTTATGATTGTTTTGTATGGATGTAATAATAGCCAAATAGCATCGAATAGTTCAACTCCTTCAAAATCAAATATGCATGAAAAAGAACCGGAATTTTCTTTTTCTAATGATGTAATTGATTTAGGGACTATTGATAAGGGGAAAAATGAGTTTGTAACAACATCTTTCCAATTTGCTAATATAGGAACAAAGCCTCTTGTGATAAAGAAAGTGGATGTTTCATGTGGGTGTGTTAAGGTTGATTATGTTAAGTCTCCCATTGTAAGTGGTCAAAAAAGTGAAATCAAAGTAACATTAGATGTAAGGAAACTGAAGGGCTATTTTCATAAGAAGATATATATCATATCTAATGTAGAAGATGATATGGAAGAGCTTTTAATAAAAGGAACTGTAATTGAGAATTTATAATTTATTTGTTAGTGATATTATTATGGAATTAAAGAGAAACCATTTTTCAATAGTTTTATTAACTATACTCTTTTTTGTTGGGTGTAGTACCAAACAAAAAGAAATTTTGCAGGATGAGGAGTTTAATTTAGTAAAACAAAGAGCTGCAGAGGAAAAACAGAACTTCTGTATTGTTTTACTTGATACGACTGATGTGACTTCTAAGATATATGATGAACGTCTGGAGAAAAGTAATATTGGGGCTATATTTAATGTAATACATACAGAAATGCCTCAAAATAGTTGGTATAGACAGTGGCTCTATTCAAATTCGGCTCCGATAACATGTATCTTTACTTCTTCAGGTGAGCTTGTTGATATAATCCCAGGTGCTTCTCGTAAATGTTTCAATTGTATAAAACAAGTCGTTAAAAAGGATTTGGCATGTGAAGAATTGAAATATTATAATAATTTTTCAATGGAAAAAAGAGAACTAATCCCATTGTTAAATGAAATCTTGCAATGTAAGCTTGATCTTGAGAAAGGAGTGGATATTGAGTCTCGGATTGATCATCTATTAGGTTCTGTCAAATATCCTTATGTTGATTACCTAAGAATAATGAATTCATTGAATTGTAAAGAAAATAAGATTGCCCAATCGGCAGCCAAACATTTACTGACTTTCAATAATGACCTTGAATTAGAAATCTATCCGGAATTTTTCTCTTTTGCGAAAGGTGTTATTGATCCTAATTATGATCCAAAGATGGAACCAGTGTTAGAGTGTGAAGATTTAATTCATTTAGATAATTGCGAAAAAGATACTGCCAGACCATTTGATTTATCAATATCTAATACAGGTGAAACACCTCTTGAAGTTTTGGATATTCAACTAGATTGTTCATGTGTAACTCTTAGAGGAGAGAAAACGTATACCATCTCTCCCCACCAATCACAAAATATAAATTTCGATTTTACAGCAAATAAGGAAGGTCAGGTAGTGCGGGAAATATTTTTAAAATCCAATAGCATTCGACCTATAAAGAGAATAAAAATAATAGCAAATAGTATATTATCAGAAAGAAAGGAGGTTCTATGAATTGATGACTTATATGTGACATTTAAAGGAATTTATTGATTAAATATTAAATAATTGATTTGACTATAATGAAAAGAATAACATTTTTATTGAATATCAGTATTATTGTAATTACTGTGATGGCACTAGGTAGCTGTAGCCAAGAAGAGTACTTATATGAAGATGAGGTTACTCCCAATGAAAGACGTCTAAATTTGCAAGCTCCTAGTGGTGAGTATCTTGCAGAAAATATCGATGCTTTAAAAGAGAGGCTAGCTTTTATTATTGAAGAAGGACATGAAGAAAGTAAAGACTTCGAAATAGTAAGAATCGAATATGACACACTGTCCGTTGGATTCTTTGCAGAGATTGAATATAAAACAAAAGACGGCATTGAAAGTAATTTGATTATCACTAATAAAAAAAGTATTTCTATGCCAAAAGTTAAAACTCGAGGTGAGGATAGTTCAGAAGAAAGTGAAACTGTTACTTATAAATGTAAGAAGGCATCCAATAATAAATGCAAAGCGTGTCGACTTGTTAAATACGAAAACCACCATCAAGTACATTGTTGGTGTGATAATGGGAATTCAGAAGGATGTGAATTGTATAAATATGCTTATTAAATATATGAAAAAAAAGAATTTATTAGTCATAATATTATTAAATTTCTTGTTTGGAGGTTGTAATAATGAAGACTTGGAATATAATGATGAAACTAGAATTGATATAAATTTGACTGCTCCAAATGGTCAAAAAATAGCAGAAAGTGTTGAGTCATTGACAAATTTAATAGCTGAGGTTGCAGAAGAAGCTTTTGGAGAAAATAAAGACATAAAGATTGATGATGTTATTTATCATGATACAGATCAAGGCTTTATTGCAGAAGTGGCATATATAACTTATGATGGTTATTCTAAAAATGTTATCATAGCAAATACATTATTGGAGAATGATCTGAACGTGGCTAAAATAAAAAGCCATGAAGAAAATGGATCGGAGGTTGAGGTTACAATATATTCATGTAAAAGTACTAATGGTAAGAAATGCTCTGAATGTGTAGTTGTTGCATCAGACTATGGAGTCAGTTGCATGTGTCAACGAGGTGAATCTGACTATTGTGATTTACATGAACGTCCAGGGAAATTTTAGTTCATATTTATTTATGGGGTTAATTTCTAATTTAACCCCATTCTATTTTTTGTATTATGAAAATAAAAATTCTTATTTTATTTCTATTTTTGCCTTTTACTTGTTTCGCTCAAAAAGTAACTCAAGGTGATAATTTAGTTCGCATAGAAGGTAAAACTTTCTTGTATTTTGATGCTGAAGGGAACCCTATTACAGACCAGGCTCATAGAGATTCTCTAGAAACTCATCAGTATATAATTTCTATTAAAGGAACAGATGAAATACCAGAAATTCATCTAGTTTATAAACACCCTAAACTTGAAACATTGATAGGTAAAACTCTTCCTAAGATTGGTTTAGGTGATATTAACGGAAAGCCTGTTGATTTTGATGAATCCGAGTATACAGTTATATGTTTCTGGAACAGGCATTGTAGTATTTGTATTCGGGAGCTTATTGTTCTCAATATACTTGCTGAAGATTATCCGAATATTCAGTTTGTTGGGTTAACCCCTGATTCTCCTGAAGAAGTACAAAAGTTAATGAAAAGACTGAATTTAGACTGGGAGGATATAGGAATTGTTCCTAATTATAAAGGGGAATTTACCGATATACTAAAAATTTATATGTATCCTTCTAATATTATAGTCGATAAAAATATGATAGTAAAAGCGGTAAATGTCGGAGGAGATACTCGTAAATTATTGAGAACATTAGAGAAATTGTCTGGAGAAGAATGAATTTTTGACATTAATGCGTGTTGCGTCTAATCGTTTTTAGGTAATTTAAATATGTTACATATATGCTTTTATGGCAAGATTAAGAGACTATATAGGACTATTGATGTTTAGTGTTTTATGTGTGAGTGCACTATTTGTGCAGTCTCATTATTTTACTGACTCATCTATTGTACCGAAGTGGTTAATTACTTTGTTTGTATTTGGAGGATTTGTATTGTACTATACTATTGCAATATGGTATGCTCATTCAGTAAGTATAAATATGTTTCCAGTAGGAATCGTTCTTGTTGTAATCTGTTTTCTACAGGCTGTATTGGGGTTGCTGCAATATTTTAATGTGTATTATTCTCCTTCAATCTATAAAATTACTGGTAGCTTTGATAATCCGGCTGGCTTTTCTGCGTGTTTATGTGTAGGGTTACCTTTTACTGCTTTTCTCCTGTCGAAAGATAATAAAAGATATATGCGTCTTATGGGATGGATAATGGGGATTATTATAGTAGTTGCAATTGTTCTGTCATATTCAAGGGCTGGTATCATTAGTTTAGCTGCGGTTTGTACTATATTCTTATATCAGAAGCTCCTTCATAGACGCATATTGAAATTCTCTTTGCTAGCTGGTTTAGTCGCTTTAATCTTAGGTTGTTATTGGATAAAAAAGGACTCAGCCGACGGTAGATTGCTTATTTGGCAATCTTGCATAAATATGGTAAAAGATTCTCCTTGGATAGGGCATGGATTAGGTAGTTTTGAAGCTCGTTATATGGATTACCAAGCAGAATATTTTAGAATACATGGACAACAGAACCGTTATGCTATGTTAGCCGATAATGTGAAGCATCCTTTCAATGAGTACATGGAAATCCTCTTAAACTTCGGAATTATCGGTTTGGTGATACTGTTCGCATTCATTTTTTTACTTATCTATTGTTATAAACTAAATCCTGATATCGAAAAGAAAATTGCTGTATATGTGTTGATTTCAATAGGAACGTTTTCATTGTTCTCTTATCCATTTACTTATCCTTTTGCGTGGATTATTACATTATTATCTGTCTTGATAATTATCAAGGAACCTATAAAGGTTTTTTTTGCTGCATCTTGGAAGAAAAATGTAGTATGTGCTTTGGTTATAGGTTGCTCAATGATTGGCATTTATGAATTAGTGGAACGAATACAAGCAGAATTGGAGTGGGGACGAATCTCCAAACTAACTCTTTCCGATTCCTATGATACGGTGCTTCCCGCATATGAAAAATTAGAGAAAGCATTTGCGGATAATCCTTATTTCCTTTACAACTATGCTGCTGTTTTATTAGAGAAGAAACAATATGATAAGAGTTTGGAGATCGCTTTACAATGTCGCAAATATTGGGCAGATTATGATCTGGAGCTAATATTAGGAGAAAATTATCAGCAGCTTAACAAACCTAAACTAGCAGAAAAATATTACAATAGTGCATCTATGATGTGCCCTTCGCGATTTCTTCCTCTTTATAAACTATTCCATTTATACAAAATGAATGGTGAAAAAGAGCGATCGCTTGCAATGGCTGAGGCTGTTGTTGACAAACCGATGAAAATAGAGACTGTTGCTATTAAAAGAATGAAGAGGGAGATGGAAAGAGAAATACAAAAAATAAATATAGTAACCAAATGAGAATTTATAAAACACTAATGAATAAAGCATTCATTTACCTGCTAATAACGGTATTGGCAGGTTGCAAAAGCACTCCTTACTCTGATGAAACTACTAAAAGTGACCTTCGTGCGCCTGCTTATCCGTTATTAACCTTGCATCCGCATATGAAACTTTGGTCTATGACGGATGAACTGAACAAACAGAATATGACTTTTGGCGGCAGCACACAACTTCCTTTTGTTGGCTTCTTACGGGTAGACGGTGCTATGTATCGTTTTATGGGGAGTAAAGAACTGCCGATGCAAGCCATCGCTCCGATGGCGCTTGATCACGAAAAGTGGGAAGGAAAGTTCACTTCATTAGTACCTGATGAAGGATGGGAGCAGCCGGACTTTGATGATAAGTACTGGCAATTGTCAGAAGGGGCATTTGGTACGCCTGGTATGTGGGAAGCAAGAACACAATGGACTTCTTCTAATATTTGGGTACGAAGAGAGATTGAAGTTGATCCGTATCTTTTGGAACATAAGAAGATCTATTTGCGCTATTCTCATGATGATGTATTCCAATTGTACATTAATGGGAAGCAATTGGTAAATACTGGATATGATTGGGGAGCAAACTTTAAAGTGGAAATTCCGGACTCTATTCTGCAAACAATGAAAAGTGGAAAAGCGTTGATTGCCGCTCATTGTGAGAATCGTGTGGGAGGAGGATTGGTAGACTTCGGACTCTTTGCCGAGGAACCGACTATGCCTGTGGAAAGGGTAGCTCCCATCTCTTATGAAAAAGAGTGGACGGGGAGATATACCATGGAGCAACCTCAGGAAAATTGGGAAGCCAAAGAGTTTGACGATTCAACATGGACAGAAGGACAGGCAGCCTTCGGTACGGATGATCAGCGGAATGTGAATACTCCCTGGTTCTCACCTAATATATGGGTGAGACGCGAATTGACATTCGACCCGGCATTGGCGAAAAACAAGCAACTGTATTTACGCTATTCACATGATGATGTATTTCAATTGTATGTGAATGGAATGCAATTGGTCAGCACGGGATATGAATGGAAAAGTGATCTTAGGGTGAATATTCCGGATTCCATAGCGGAAACAATGAAAGATGGGAAAGCCGTGATTGCTGCTCATTGCGAAAACCGTATGGGAGGTGCATTGGTTGATTTCGGACTATATGCAGAATTGAAAGAAGCTGAACAAACGTCTGTTGATGTGCAGGCAACCCAGACACATTATACGTTTGAATGTGGGGATGTGGAACTGAAACTTAGCTTTACTGCTCCTTACCTGTTGGATGATCTGGAGACGCTTGCCCGTCCCGTCAATTATATCTCTTATCAGGCTAAGGCGTTGGATGGTAAGGAGCATGATGTTGCTGTCTATTTTGAGATAGATCCACATAAGGCATTTCGTGCCGGACAGTCTACCCAAATGTATGAAAAGGATGGACTGTCTCTTATGAAGACAGGACAAGAGAATCAGAAATTGTGGGTAGATCAAGAAAAAGACGGACGATCGTGGGGATATTTCTATTTGGGAACAAAGGATGATGTAACCTGTGCACAGGGAGATGCAGCCGAAATGAGGGCATATTTTATGAAAGAGGGAGATCTGAAACAGATGAGAAAGTCTGCCGAAAAACGATATGCCGCCTTTGCACAGAAACTGGATGTGGATGGTGATTTTCCGCAGCATCTCACTGCTGCTTTCGACGGACTGTATACAATGGCTTATTTTGGAGAGGATCTGAGACCTTATTGGAATAAAGATGGAAAAACAAGCATAGAAGATTTGTATGCGGACGCGGAGGAGGACTATAAAGAAGTGATGGCAAAATGTTATGCATTTGACCGTCAATTGATGGCAGATGCTTACCTCGCCGGAGGAAAAGAATATGCCGAACTTTGTGCTTTAGCTTATCGTCAGTCTGTTTCCGCTTTCCAAATGTCTGAAGATTCGGAAGGTGAGTTACTTTATTTTACTCCACAGGTGGGGCCTGTGGATGAGTATTATCCGGCTTCGCCACTTTATCTCCGTTATAACCCTGATTTGGTAAAAGCGATGCTTAATCCATTTTTCTACTACAGTGAAAGCGGAAAATGGGGAAAGCCGTTTCCTCCGCATGACTTAGGCGGATATCCTGCTGTAAACGGACAGACGATAGGCGGTGATATGCCTGTGGAAGAAGCAGGAAACGGCTTGATAATGACTGCTGCTATTGCTAAAATGGAGAAGAATGCTTCGTATGCGGAGAAACATTGGAAGACATTGACTCAATGGGCTGAGTATTTATTGGAAAATGGAACAGATACCGGTGATCAGCTTACTACGGATAATTTCGCAGGAAACTGTCCCCATCATACTAACTTGTCTGCAAAAGGTATTTTAGGTATTGCAGCATACGCACGTCTGGCGGAAATGTTGAACAAGAAAGAAGAAGCGGAGAAGTATATGGATGCTGCCCATGAGATGACGAAAGAATGGGAAAAGGCTGCTTATGCAGGTGATCATTATCGCTTGGCTTTTGATCAGCCGGATAGTTGGGGGATGAAGTATAATCTGATATGGGACAGGCTGCTTGGCTTGAATCTTTTCCCAGAGAGAGTCATTCAGAAAGAGACGGATTTCTATCTTACTAAAATGAATGAATTTGGATGTCCGTTGGATAGCAGACATAGTTACGCGAAAGTGGATTGGACAGTATGGTCTGCTTCGTTGAGTGCTGACCGTATGCAATTCCGTAAACTTATGTTGCCGCTTTATAAGTTTATGAATGAGACTACAGATCGCACACCAATGGCTGATTTGATAAATACGGATCGTGCTACTATAGTAGGATTTACGGGGCGTACTGTAGTAGGTGCCTATTTTATCAGGTTGTTGGAAAAGGAATAATTAGAATCTTGATGTCTTTTAGAAGGTATATTCGGAGCAATATGATATAGTTGATTTATTATTTTAAATAAAAACATTATGAATATGAAAAGTTTATTTTATTTAGTTGTTACTATGGTAGTAATGATTTGCATGTACAAATGAAGAGTTTGATGCTAATTCAGAAGTTAAGAAGGAAGAAGTTAAAACAAAGATTGCATCATTAGCTGAAAAATATGATGTAAACGTCGATTTTTTTGAGATTAATCCTTCAGAAAAAACTGAAAATGAGATGTCATTAGAAGAAATAGAAGAATTGTTTCGTGATATAAAACAACTTAGAGAACACCCTGTTGAATTAAAGATGTATAAGGATAAAGAAGAAAATGGCTGTATGTTTTATTCTACTAAAGAGCAGAAACCTAGTGTGCCGCTTGCTAAAACACGTAGTGAAATTTATTCATTCAGTGATTGGATTTGGAATCTTACATGGTTTAGTGTAACTTTGATCGAAGATAATAAAAATGTAACAGTAATGACAGATATAACAGGATTATCAATTTATACGTATTCTCAATCTTATGCGAGTGGCTATGTATCAGGAAATGCTATATCATTTAATAGTACGGGGAAAATTAAGGCAACTATAACTCAGGTTGTTGGCTTTAACCTTTCTTATGTTATTAATTCTTCAGGGACATACGATAAGAGTGCGGGAAAGGGAAGTGTTATAGTTTCTGCATATTAATGATTATTGAGAATAAAAATTATGATTATGTCTCCAATGTTTTTTGAAATAGCTTATGTTTTGATTTTGTTGATTGGGATATTGGTAGTGTTGAAAAGTCATCAACTTACTAAACCATATAAATATCTATGGGTCATTTTGGTTTTGTTATTTAATCTGTTAGGCATAATTGCCTTTTTGATATGGAAACAGTATCTTAATAAAACGAATGATAGTGGATCGTGTGGAAATGTCTGATTTGGTATATACGAGTCGGGTAATTTTTTTTCTCTATGTTCTTTGTAAATCCGGGATGGATTGAATAGACCATTGAAACTGGTTGTTTTTCTTTGATTTAGCCACCGTTATTATGATGGTGGCTAAATTTTTTAATCTGGATAAAGATACAGAAGGAGGTTTTCTTTGCATAAATGCCATTCTTGTTTCCGTCTATAACCATAAAAGATGTTCGAAATCGGAAGTTTTTAGGGGTATAACCCTAAAAACTTCCGATTAATTATTTATATTTGTGTCTATAACCCTAAAAACTTCGGATGTATGATTAATCGTGAACTTTATATGGAGCAAATCACTCCTTTTATTGATAAACCATTTGTGAAAGTGATCACTGGTATCCGTCGTTGTGGCAAGTCTGTCGTGTTGCGTTTAATCCGTGAGGAACTTTTACGAAGGGGAGTATCTGAAGATCATATTATTTATATGAACTTTGAAAGCTTTGAGTGGATGGATGTGAAGGAGGCGAAGGCACTGTATACTTATATTCGGGAAGTTACGAAAGTTTCGGGAAAATATTATATTCTTCTGGATGAGATTCAGGAAGTTACAGATTGGGAGAAGGCGGTAAATGCATTCTTGGTAGACTTGGATGCTGACATTTATGTGACTGGTTCCAATTCACGTTTACTGTCTTCTGAGTTCTCCACATATTTAGCAGGAAGATATGTTGCTTTTCATATAATGACTTTGTCTTTTAGGGAATATCTGTTATTCCATAATGTTCCTTTGGCAATTTCTGCATCCGACCGTAAAGCGGAATTTCTGAAATACCTTCGCATGGGAGGATTTCCGGCTATTCATACAGCAAACTATGATTATAACGCTATTTACAAAATAGTGTATGATATTTATTCTTCTGTCATTCTGCGTGATACTGTGCAGCGACATGGAATCCGTAATGTAGAAATGCTCGAAAGGATAGTAAAGTTTGTTTTTGATAATATCGGGAATAAATTGAATGCCAAGAATATTGCCGACTATTTTAAAAGTCAGCAACGAAAAGTGGATATCAATACGATTTACAATTATTTGGATGCTTTAAATAATGCTTTTGTGATACAGCGTATTCCACGTTATGATATCAAAGGTAAAGAAATATTGCAAACTAATGAAAAGTATTTTGTAAGTGATCTTTCGCTCATCTATTCCGTAATGGGATATCGGGATAGATTAATAGGGGGAATGCTTGAAAATCTGGTCTGTATGGAATTGAAACGTCGTGGATACGAAGTATACGTAGGCAAGCAGGATGAAAAAGAAGTTGATTTTGTAGCCATTAGGCGTGAAGAAAAAGTTTATATACAGGTTACTTATCAACTAGGTTCACAAGCAACCATTGATCGTGAATTTGCACCTTTGCTGGCAATTGATGATCATTATCCCAAATATGTGGTTAGTATGGATGAATTGTGGCAGGATAACATTGAGGGGGTTAAACACCGTCACATAGCAGACTTCCTACTCGACGAGTGGTGAAACCAAGACGGACTAGAGTTCTAGCCCGTCTAATAATTCTAAATAAAGTCCGATAGCCTCTTCTATCTCTTTCAGCATAATATACTCCTCGGCTGTATGTGAGCGTGAAGAACGTCCCGGACCGATCTTTACTGACGCAAAGGACATTAATGCCTGATCAGATAAAGTCGGGGAGCCGAAAGGAACGCGTCCCATTTTCACTGCTTTCTGTACGAACGGATGTTTTTCGTCAATCCGTGAAGAGTTGAGGCGGAACGAACGGGCTTTCGCATCGCAGGAAATATGTTTCTTG
>ULXE01027737.1_pt1 | contig 19346 bp, 19 predicted proteins | sample 1961001 | NCBI WGS metagenome assembly ULXE01 (sample SAMEA4835831, study PRJEB28245) | human gut metagenome | biome: gut microbiome; material: fecal sample | place: Denmark | collected 2008
CCTGCCCCACCCGGAAACCGCCTACCGAGAATGGCTGCGCGTACTTAAACCGGACGGCCTGCTTTTAAATTACGACGCCGAATATGCCCGCGCGCACCACAGCCAAAAACTGCCTGCCAAAAACGCCCATGCTGATATTGCGCCGGAGCTTTTGGACGAATGCCACAATATTTACCATATGCTGGACATCAGCGCCTATAACCGCCCGCAGTGGGACGAAGAATTTCTGCAAAGCACCAGGCTGTGCAGCGTCAGCACGGATACCACGGTAGGCAGCCGCATTTACGCCGCCGAAGACATTTTTTACATTCCCGTACCGATGTTCTGCGTTAAGGCCGTTAAATTTTAAAGGCACATAAACGCGCTGCGCACGCACGCCCCTGCCGCACCGCAGGCCAGTACTTCATCAAGCTGCTCTTTATTAAGCCCGATTCCGCCAATGGCATAAACAGGCACCGGGCTCAGCGTGCAGATTTCCCTTAAAAACGCCGGGCCGCGCGGCGGTACGCCCTGCTTGCAACTGCTTGCGTAAATATGCCCGGCAATTAAATACGCCGCGCCAAATTTAATTGCCGCCTTTGCTTCTTCCGCACCGTGTACGGAAACGCCAAAGCGCCCTGCCTGCAAACGCTCTGCCGCTGTCATTGCAGCGCATACGGGCAGCGTCAGGTGTGCGCCGTCAGCGCCGAGCGCAAGCCCCGCCCGCCAAAAGGTATGCACAATAAACTTAACGCCATAGGTTTTGCAAACTGCCTGTACCTTTTGCGCAAACTGCGTGTATTCTGCTTCGGTTAAATCCTTTTCGCGCAAAATAAGTGCCTTGGGGCGCAGTGCGCAGATTGTTTCTATCTGCTGCAAAAACGGCGCGCGGCTTATTTTTCTGTCCGTAACGCAAACAAAATTTTTATACATAACTGCCATCCGTAAGCACCGGCTGTAAGCCGGCTTTTTTTATGCTGTTAAACACCTCGTCCACGCTGCGGTTATCGTCGATTTCAAACTGCTCGTCGCCTTCGCGCTCCTGCTTGCTGTGCGTGCCGATGCCCGTGCTTACGCCTGCGGAAATTTTTGTTGCCGCAATCTGCAAAAGATTATCGCGCACTTTGGCGCCTTCGCGGCTGGAAACGGTAATGCCTGCCTGCGGCATAAACAGGCGGTAAGCGCACACTGCCTGTACTAAATGGCGCAAATCAGTGCCGTTGGCTTCGGGCGGCAGTTCGTTGCCTTCCGCCGGGCGCAGGCGCGGGCACGAAAAGCTGATTTCCGCAGCCGGGTATTTGCGCTGCACCAAATATGCGTGCAAGCCGCAGGCAAAAATATCGCGGCAAAAGCCGCTCAGCCCCATCAGCGGCGCAAACGCCACGCCGCGCATGCCGCCTTTTAACGCACGCTCCTGCGTATAAAAACGGTAAGGGAAAACACGCTTATGCCCTGCCAGATGCAGTTTAGCGTAAGCATCAACATCGTAAGTTTCCTGAAACACCGTTACATAATCCGCCCCGCATTCATGCAGGTACGCGTATTCATCACTGTTCAGCGGGTATACCTCAAGCCCTACAACGGCAAAATACTTGCGCGCCAGCCTTACGGCAGAAGCAATATATTCCACGCCGCTCATGCTGCGGCTTTCGCCGGTTAAAAGCAAAATTTCACGCAGGCCGGTAGCGGCAATGGCCTGCATTTCGCGTTCCATGCCTGCCTCATCCAGCTTTAAGCGGTTAATTTTGTTATGGCAGTTAAAACCGCAGTACACGCAGTAATTTTCGCAGTAGTTGGCAAGGTACAGCGGCGTAAAAATGCTGCGTGCCGCGCCGAACCATTTAAAGGTAAGCTTCCTTGCCTGCTGCGCCATGTCCTCAAAAAACGGCAGCGCCGCCGGTGAAAGAAGCGCCGCAAAATCCTGTACCGTTTTGTGTTTGCGCATAAGCGCGGCCTTTACGTCCCGCTCCGTAAAAGCGTTAAAATCCACGCTGTCCGCCGCGCGCTGCACCTCGCGCAAAATATCCGATTCTATTACTTCCATTCCCGGCAGGTAGGCCATGCAGTCCTGCGCAGCTGCCGCAAGGTTTTGTTTTTCCTTCATCTGCGTCACTCCCCTATAAAACCTGTAAGCGGGCTGCTTGCCGACGCGCGCCCGGTTACTGCGCCAAGCCCGGCAAGGTAAGCTTTGCGCCCGGCGTTAATTGCCAGCTTAAACGCTTCCGCCATGGCGGGAATATCGCCGCTGGTGGCAAGGGCTGTATTGGCCATTACTGCTGCCGCGCCCATTTCCATTGCTTCGCACGCCTGCGAAGGGCAGCCGATACCGGCATCGACGATAACAGGCAGGTCAATTTCATCAATTAAAATCTGTATAAACTCTTTTGTTACCAGCCCCATGTTGCTGCCGATAGGCGCACCAAGCGGCATTACGCAGGCAGCACCGGCATTTGCCAGGTCGCGTGCGGCGTTTAAATCTGGGTACATATAGGGCATTACCACAAAGCCTTCGGCCGCCAAAATTTCCGTTGCCTTAATTGTTTCGTAATTATCGGGCAGCAGGTATTTGCTGTCGCGGATTACTTCTATCTTTACAAAATTACTGCCGCATACCTCGCGCGCCAGGCGGGCAATGCGCACAGCTTCCTGCGCGGTGCGTGCGCCGCTGGTGTTGGGCAAAAGCGTAATGCCTTTGGGGATATAATCTAAAATATTCGCCATACCGCCGTCGTTTACGCGGCGCAGGGCCAGCGTTAAAATTTCCGCACCGGCGTTTTCCACTGCCGCCTTAATAAGCTCCAGAGAATATTTGCCGCTGCCTAAAATAAATCGGCTGTTAAATTTATGCCCGCCTAAAATAAGTGCATCTTCCATTGTTATTCCTCCAATCCTAAAATAAGCGCCAGAGCAAGGTTTGCCGCATGCGCCGCACATAAGGCTGCCCGCGGTGCCGAAAGCCGCCCGCAGGTTTCTATGCCGCTTTCGCCGTCACCGCACAAATAAAAGTTTTTGCTTATGCGCCGTGTTTTAATGGCGTTGCTGCGCCCTGCGCCTGCCAGCCCGCTGCACGCAATAAGAGTTTTATCCGCATAAGCGGCAAGCAGCGTGTTTACAAGCATGGCTTTGGTTTCAGGCTTGTCCACCGCTTCGCAGATAATGCCGTCTGCTTTAAAAACAGCGGCGGCGTTTGTTTCCGTAAGTTTTATATTTTCCGTTTTAATTTTAAGCGCGGGGTTAATTTTCAAAAGCTGCTCCGCCAGCGCTTCTGTTTTAAGCCTGCCAATGTCGCGCAAAAAGTAATGCTGGCGGTTTAAATTGCTTTCGTCCACGCGGTCAAAATCAACAAGGTGCAGGTGCTGCACGCCCGCACGCGCCAAAAACACCGCTATGTGCGAACCCAAACCGCCCAGCCCGGCAATGCCCACACGCACTTGCGCAAGCTGCTTTTTAAAATCATCTGCCACGGCTTTAACCTCCTCCCACAAAACTTACAATTTCCAGTTCGTCGCCGTCTTTTAAAACGGCTGCGCCAAATTCCGCACGCGGCACAATCTGCCCGTTGCGCTCCACTGCCACCAGTTCTGCGCGGTAGTTATGCGCCGCCAAAAATTCCGCCAGCGTCATACCGCGTTTAAGTTCAATGTCTTTTCCGTTAACGCGCATCTTTTCTCCTTTCTGCCGCAATTAAAAAAGCCCATGAAGAAGCCTGCACCCGCGGTGGTGCACCCCTTCATGAGCTTTGCTCACTCTAACGGCATATTAAATTGCAACTGCCTGATATAAAGAAACGGCAAGCACCAACAAGGCACTTGCCGTCATCTGCAAACATTCCCTACGTTGGCATTATCCAAATCAGGTTTAGGGTCGAAGCGCACAGCTTCCTCTCAGCCTATCTGTAAGCTCCCCTGTTTAGTTAAATTAAGTATAAAGTTTTGCGCCGCCGTTGTCAACCGCAAATTACAGCGCCAGCATTACGGCACATATTAATTTGGCACGCATAAACAACGATTCCACATTGGCAAACTCGTCAACCGTATGGTTGCGCCCGCCCTTAACGCCCATAGCACACACGGTAGGCACGCCAACCATGGTTGTATAGGCAGAATCGCTGCCGCCGCCAACGGTAATTGCTTTCGGGCTGCCAAAGCCTTCTTCTTCATAAACTTTTTTAACAAGCTCAAACAATTCTTTGCTGCTTTCCAGTTCCACCATCGGCTGCATTAAAGATACCGGTGTCATTTTGCAGGTTACGCTGTCAACGTAAACTTTGTCGTTAATCTCCTGGAATTTGGCTTTCATTGCTTCCAGCATTGCCGGGTCGGTAAAGCGCATATCCACAATCATTTTGGCATACGCCGGTGCGGAGTTATGCACAGTGCCGCCTTCAATAACGCCGACATTTAAATTAAGCCCTTTGCTCCAGTCGGTTAACGCTTCAATATCAAGAATTTTGTACGCCAGTTCTTTAATGGCGCTGCGCCCTTCTTCCGGAGCATTGCCCACATGCGCGCCGCGGCCGAAGGCTTCCATGGCAAAGCAGTACACGCCTTTGCGCGCCAGCACAAGGCTGTCATCCATAAAGCCGGTTTCAAAGTTAAAAGCATAAGCCGCGCCTTTGGCTTCTTCCATCATCTTACCGGCAAAATCGCTGTGCTTGTGCCCAACTTCTTCGTCGCCTGCCAAAATAACCTTAACCCCGTATTTGTCAAAACCGATGCTCTGCAAGGCCTGCAAAGCATGAATGGCCAGCGTTACGCCGCCCTTCATATCCAGCGCGCCCGGGCCGTAAGCAGTGCCGTCTTTAATGGTAAAGGGGCGTTTTTTGGTGGTTTCCGGGTCGTCAAAAACGGTATCCAGATGGCCTGTAAAAATTACAAAAGGTTTATTTTTGCAGTCGCCAAACTCGCTTACCAGCATATTGCCTGCATTTTCGTGTTCAATAATGCGGGTTTTGCCGCCCATGCCTTCCAAAATGCCGGCAACTTTTGCCACAATGGCATCAACGCCCGGCTTATTGCCGGAGCCGCTGTCCATCATAACAAGTTCTTCCCACATTTTCATCATAGCATCGCGGTGCCCTTCAATATACGCAAATGCCTGCTCTTTCTCATTCATCCTCAGTTAAACCTCCTATTAGCAGGAAATCCCCATAAAGTTTAAAATTACCCTTACAATAACCATCGACAGCAAAGCGTCGATAATAGGAATTACCAGCAAAAATGCATGGTGCTTCGGGTTAGTGCCGGCGGTTAATACGCAGCGCGCAAAGTGGCCAACCAGCGTGCCCATGGTAATAGTTGCCGGGAACAAAATAGTTGCCTGCGCCGCATTGATAATACCGTCAGCATATAACGACGCCGCCGTTGCAGCGCCCGCAGCCTTGGCAAAAAACGCGGAAATCAGCGCCACAATCGCCCCGCCGGGCAAACCAAACAGCGCCATAACAGGTGCAACGGCGTTGGCAATAATATCCATCAAACCGGTAATATTCAGAAACAAAATCAGTGAATAAGCCAGAACCATTGCCGGCATAATGTTTTCTGCGCCGATGTAAAAGCCTTTTTTACAGCCGGACATAAATTCTTCCAGTAAAGTTTTCTTTTTAGCAGCAGCCTCAGCCATTATGCAGCACCCCCAGCTTTTTTACGTTTAAACAGCAGATAAAATCTTACAATGTTTGCGCCGACGATTTTTACAAAAATTTCCACCATAAAAATTACGCCGAAAGAAAGCAGCGAAATCGGAATCAGCGGCGCGCCGCAGTTAATGGTGTTGGCCAGCGTGCCGGAAGCAGCGTACTGGTAAGCAACAAAAATAGAACGCTCGTCATCGGTAATTTTGCCTTCTTCAACAAGGTCGCGCGTAAGTACCGCGCCAACGTCGGTGGTGGTAAAGCTGCTGATTAACGCCAAACCAACATAGCCGGGCAGGCCCATCAACGGTTTTAAAAACGGGCGGATAATGCGTTCTGCAGCAAGCAGGCCGCCCTGCGATTCAACCGCGCGCACAAAGCCCAAAGCCAGAATAACGGTTGGGAACAGCGTTAAGGCAAACATAAAGCCTTCGGCAGCACCAACGCCGCCTTTGCCGATAAAGCTCAGCCCTTCGATTTTGCCGAATTTACCTGTCAGCACCGTAAAATCAAAGGCGCTCAGCGGGCCCATATCTTTTAAAATACCCGAAAACGACAGCGCGATAACAATAAACGACAGCCAGCCGCGCCAGGTTAAATGATGCTCGTAATCTTTTTCTTCTACCGCAGTTACATCTTTTTCAGCCACAGTAATCCCCCCTGATTATAATTTTAAAACCGTGCCGATAAATACTTTGGCACGCATAAACAGCGATTCCACATCGGCAAATTCATCAACCGTATGGTTCAAGCCGCCTTTTACGCCAACAGCGCAAACGGTAGGTACGCCAACTTTGGTGGTGTAAGTAGCATCGCTGCCGCCGCCGACTAATATCGGTTCCGGGCTGCCGAATCCTTCTTCTTCGTAAACCGATTTATACACATCAAACAGTTTCATATTGCCGTCAAGGCGAACCATCGGCTCAAGCCCTGCTACCGGCGTCATTTTGGTAGTTACATCTTTAATGTAAACCTTACCGGCGATAACTTCAAACTGCTCTTTCTTCTTTTCAAAATCCGCCGGGTCCAGGTAACGCACATCCACTTCCATTCTGGCATAAGCCGGAACAGCATTGGCAACCGTGCCGCCTTCGATAGTACCGACATTAATTGTTGTGCCGGTGTTCCAATCGGTTAAGGCGTCGATATCAACAGCCTTGCGCGCCAGCTCAACAATAGCGTTGCGGCCGTTTTCCGGCTCATTGCCTGCATGCACGCTGCGCCCGAAGGTTTCCATAATAAAACGGTAAAACCCTTTGCGCTCTACAACTACGTTATCGTTCATAAAGCCGGTTTCAAAATCAAACGCCGCTAATGCACCCTTAAATTCTGCCATCATGGTTTCTGCCAAATCGCTGTTTTTATGCCCCGTTTCTTCGTCACCGGCAAAAACAACCTTAAAGGCATATTTGTCAAATCCGGCATTCTGCAAGGCCTGCAGCCCATGAATGGCAAGCGTAACGCCGCCCTTCATATCCAGCGCGCCCGGTCCGTAAGCCCTGCCCTCTTTAATGGTAAACGGACGCTTCTTCGTTGTTTCCGGGTCGCTGAAAACAGTATCCAGATGCCCCGTTAAAACAATAAAAGGCTTTGTTTTGCAGTCGCCAAATTCGCTTACAACGGCATTACCGGCACTTTTGTGTTCCACAATACGCGTTTTGCCGCCCATATCCGTTAAAATACCTGCTACTTTGGCAACAACTTTGTCTACGCCGGGTTTATAGTCAGAGCCGCTGTCTATGCTGACAAGTTCTTCCCACATTTTCAGCATCTCACTGCGGTGCGCATCAATATACGCAAACGCATTTTCCTTAATACCCATCATTTTTCCTCCTCATAAAATTAAAATAAAACAGTATTTATCCGTCACTGCAGACAAATACCGTTTTCAAGCAAATTAGTTTACTTTTTGCTTTACTTTATTAATAAAACAGCAAAACTTCACATTTCTGTCAAGAAGTTTTGTATAATTATTTTAAATTTTAGTGTATTTTTGTTCTTTTATATTGTACTTTGAGTTGTTTTTCTGCAAAAGTATTTATTTTATGCCGGTTTCTGTGCATTTATGCTATGCTATTATTATTGTAAACTATGCTATTAGTAAAAGAGCAGATAACATCTTAAATCTGTTTTATACCGTCAGTAATTTCTTTTAAACCCACATAAATAAAAAAGCCCGCAGCATTTGCCGCAGGCAGATTAAACATTATTATTTTAAGAAAACAAACTCGTTTGCAGCGGATAATTCTCCGGCAAAACTGTAACCGTCAACGGTAAAATTTTTCACTTCATCAATGTGCTGTACGTTTACTTCCGCACAGCGGCGAACCATCTCGCCGCGCGCCATTTTGGCTTCCGTTGCCTTAACCTTAATTTTACCGTTTTGCAGGCTGCCAAACACGCAGGTTACAAAACGGATTTTATCCGTAACGTAAGGCTCCACCGCTTTGCTGTACTCTTTGGAAGCCAGGTTTAAAACTTCGTTATCGTCCTTAACAAGTTCATCATACAGGCTGCTGCCCCAAAAAGCATACAGGTTCTTTGCTCCGCCGCAGGCAAGCCGCGCCTGCATCTCAAGCCGGTAAGGCACAACACCGTCAAACGCACTTAAAATTCCGTAAAACCCACTGAGTATTTTTAAATGCCCTTCCAAATAATTTAACGCGGCTTCATCCAAAACATTCGGAGCAATGTGCTGGTACTGCAAACCGTCGTAACTGAAAACGGCAGGCGTTAAATTGCGGCGCAAATCCATACGCTGCAAGCGATTGTAATTAAGCTCCGCAATAGCGTCGTTGCACTGCCACAACTTTTGCAGGCTTTTGTAATCCAGCGCACGCAGAGCAGTTAAAAGTTCTTCAGTTTTCGTTAAAAATACCGGCAAACGTGCCGCGCCAATATCGTCATTATCGACACGCATCTTCTTCGCCGGCGAAATTATGATTTGCATGGGTTAGTTCCTTTAGATGATTTTATTTAATATTGCTCAACTATCTTTTATTTAACTATAACTTACCAGTGTAAAAAATTTAAAATAAGGTTAATCATTAAAGTTTTTTCTTTAACTCCTTATCACGCTGCCGCGCATACTTAAACACCAGCCAGAAAAACTTAACAGCCGTAAAAAACGCAGCCCAACCAGCCCGGCTAAACCGCGCAGTTGAACGCACTCTATTCGCTTTTAACAAATGCCCGGCAAACACCCCGGCAAGAAGGATTTTAATTATTTTTATCGGCATGGTAAAGCTCCGAACGAAAATATCATTTAAACAAACTTTTTATCTTTGTTCTTAATTCATAGGATAATCTTTTTCTTAAACTTCTATTATCATAATATTTTTCAATTAAACTAATAATATTAGCATCTGAATTACTTAGCCCTTCAAAAAATTTATCTCTATTTTTATGTACAACAACAGATTTGATAGCGGACGGATTATGTCTTATAGCTTCTTTTAACTTAACCTCATAATAATCAGTTTGCTTTAAAACATCTGCTAAAACACGTTTCCCTTTTTCACTGCTTGCCCAGCAAAGCGATACTCCTTCATCAATATTCATATCCGATATAATTTTTTCAATACCCCAAGAATCAGCTAAAGTAATGTCACTTGCACGCTGTAATGTTTTAAACTTGCAATCATAGCACGAAGGTCTCAAATACAAATCTTTTAAGAAGCCTTTCATATACGTATTATCGCCATGCTTTTCATAAAAAACATCACCATTAACTATGGATAATTTAAAATAATAATTCTTCCATCCGTCTTTTTTATCCCTAAATGATATTTCTTTTATTTTACTCTTTAAATCTTGCTCCAATTTATCAATATAACGTTGCCAAACTAATGGTGATGGCACACCATGACAAATAAAATCTACTGCCAGTAAATTCAAATAATCCTTTTGCAAATAACTTTTTAAACCAGCCACCTGGCACGGCGTACCTGCAAACAAAACTTTTTTACCGTTATCTAAAGCACTTTTTACCTGTCTAAAAGTATTGCCCATATCACTTTGTACATACTTAGATGTATATAAACGTTTTAATTCATCTTTTTTATCTACCCTGATATGACATACATTCCAATTATCATCAAATGCTGCACCATAAATTACTGCTTGTTCTTTTATATACATATTCGCCAGAACGGCAAATGCCCCCCCGGAAGAACTTTGTTTTATAAAATTTTCATCTTTTGCTCTGCAAGCAAAAGATATTTTATCTTCTTCAAAATTACTTTGCGCATTATCCAAAGAACAAACCTTACAACACAATCCACAATCAATACATTTGTTTTTATCAATAACGGGATACTTAAAGCCTTCTGAATCCGCTTGCATAGTAATTGCATCTTTGGGGCAAATTGCAAAACAAGCTGTACAGCCGCTGCATTTTAAATTCTTCTTTTTTAATTTATTTTCTATATTCATTACAATAACAACCTTTAATATTTAATGCCTTACACAAAAATTCTTTGGATCTTTGACGCTCTTGTTCTAAAATTGCTTCAACATCAGGAAACTCTATTTCCATAGGATTAGCAATTTCATAATTATTATCTTTAGATATTTTGCGGTCTTCTAAATGAAACATAGCAAGCAGCGTATCAATGCGGGAATCCATATTCATACCCACATTTTCACGCGAACTTACCACAAACGGTTTTTGGTTTAAAATAGAAAATACTGTACCATGAAAAGAATCTGTATACATCACCGAACAGTTTTTTATTAAATACAAAAATTCACTTGGAGGTGAACAATAATAATCGATATTTTCTCTATCCATTAAATCAACTATTTTCAACTTGTATCTTTCAGCTAAATTTTTAATATCACTTCTTATTTTGTCCGGCAAATTACTCAAAAAATATACCAAAATATATTTTTCATCACGATACCAAGCTGGACGCTCCATTACCCTTTCCCATTCTTCTGCAGTTAAAAGCAAAGTTGGGTCAACCAGTACTGGTACATCTTTACCAGTTAAATCTTTTACAATTTTTGCACCCGCCTGCTCACGCACGGATATATAATCAATACCGTTTAATCCTCTTCTAACCATCTCCACCTTATCTGGTTTTATTTCACTAACACCAAAACTAGCTGCATAAGCAATTCGTTTATTTCTATCAGCAAATTGCAAAAATTCAGTGGAATTTTTTAACCAATATGGGTTCCAAATCTGGTCGCTCCCAGCAACAAAATAATCATATCTATTATTTAGATCAGGTTTTACTTCATAATCAAAAACAGAATTTATATATTTATCGCTGAACTTTTTAAAATTATATTCACGAATGATGTCAAAAATATATCCTCTTTTATTTATAAAATCACGAAAACCGTGTCTATTAAAAATATATCTTCTAATATTACTAAAAGTCAGATATTTTTTTGAAATTTTAAAATCACATTTTTTATACCAAACAGTTTCGATTATTATATTTTTAGATAATTTACTTACAACTTCTTGCAATGCATAATTCTGCAATCTATTGCCATAATTAAAATAGTCAGTTAATGTAATTATAGCCAGTTTCATTATTTTTTACCTCGCAGTCTTTATTATTGTAACAAAAATATAATTATTAAGTATTAAGTTTTTTATTACTTAATTTCGTTAAAACTACACATACACCTAAAATCAGAAAATACATTTTTATTACAGCAGAATTACCAACATTGTATTCTGTAAAACCTTGCAAAAGCAGACAAATTGTTGAAAATGTAATCATCAAAGCATACACATTTTTTGTCTTTAACCAATCAATAAAATTTTTTAAAATAATATAACCAAACATAATTATAAAACCACCAAAACCAACAATACCATTTTCTGCCAACATTTGTATAAAATTATTGTGTGCGTGCGTCAAGTTTGGTTCTTTAGCTTGTAGTGATATATATTTTTTTTGATAATTTTCCGTATACTGCCCTAAACCAACACCTAATATAGGATGATCTTTAAACATATTCCATGCGCTTTGCCATATAAGTATACGTTCCGTATTAGATTGATATTTATCAAAATCATCTATAGTATCCAAACGATGCATAAATTTTGTATTATTTACCAAAACCACAGAAATTAAAATAATAAAAAGCGCACCTATTACCACATTACGTTTGCTTTTAAGCATATAATAAATCAATAATAGTCCACAAACTATAGCAACCGCCAACCAGGCTCCGCGCGTAGCATTAAAAACAAGACCAGCACTACAAATGCAAAAAGCTAATCCTGCCAGCCAATGATACTGCTTCAATAACTTTTTTTCAAAAAATTCAATTAAAAGCAATGGCAAAAAAATACACAGCCAGCCTCCTAAAGTCATTGGGTGTCCATAAAAACCATTGGCTCTGCTCATACCAGCTAATCCTTGATAAACAGCATATACAGAAGTAACCGTAATACCTGCAAAAGCAGTTAGCATCACTTTTTTTGCATCAATATAATTATTTAGTAAAAATAATACAATAACAAACGGCATAAAACGCCAAATCCACATATCTGCCCAACGTTTTAAACCATACAAAATATCGTCGCTAAATATAGCAGATACAAGCATTGTAGTAATAAACAAACCAATAGCTATAAAATATCCTTTGTAAACATAATTAAATTTTATTTGTTTTTGATATACTTTAATAAAAAAACACAGCGTTAAAATTCCTAAAAAAATATTACCGACGGCAATTGAAACAAAAGTTGAAATATTCAAACATATAAAACCAATCACAGTCATTTGATATAACTTCATTTGTTTAGAACCTCTATTATAATTTGATTTCTTTTCCATCTACGTTACAAATTCCCTTAAAATGCGAATTTTGCAAAAAACACTCTATATGATTTTGCTTTAAAAATTTTTCAATTTCATAGTAATAATTTTTATTCGCGCGACTAAATAATAATACCTTCTATCAATTTATTCACATTACAATTTACTCTAATAAACTCAATACCTTTAAGTTGTTCAAAATCTATCTCAAAAAAATCAGTAACTTTTCTAATCTTACTAATAGCATTTGCAACTTCATTATTATTATTATGTTTATCAATTGTAATAATCCTTCTTTATTAGCTTCCGGTATTAATCCTTTCCGCTTATCATTTTTCTGTAATTAAGCAATTCATTAAAGTACAACGTTTTAGTATTAATCAAATCTTTAAATTTAAATTCTTCGCAATATCTAAAAATCATTGTGTCTCTTTTAGGTGTGAGCCAAGAATTTGATTCTACATATGCCATACACTTTACCTTTATAATCTTCAAATTCTATTGTAATTTTTCGATATATATTACAAATTTATATAATTAAATTTTAATTTCGCAAATTATACTGTTTTCATATTCGTCATCATGTAATGTATCATTTTCATTTGTAATAATATCGTCTGTTTCATTAACCCATTTATTTGCAACTGCGCACTTTTTAGTTGCATGCTGTAAAAACCATTCATACTCTATATCCAAATGTCCAATATCAATAGCTTGAAATCCTTCATTACATAAATCATAAGCTAAAACCGTAGCTGTTGGCCCTAAAGCAAGCAAAAATAAAACATCTTTATTTTGCTCTTTACAAACAGCTAATATTTCATTGTACTTATCGTATGCATTCTTTTCTGGACATAAAATACGTTTTATACTTTTAGCATTTTCCAATAAATTATTTCCTACACCAAATCTTGTATATCTACCTTCAACAACCATAACATTTCGCTGGTTCCATATTTCTTGGATATGTTTAAAATAATTATCAGAACAAGCTTTATCCTTTAATCCAATATAATAACGAGTAAATAACGAATCTCCATATTTTTTATCAAAATTAAAAATTTGATAAAGTTTTTTACGGTTTTTAATCAAAAAACGTTTCCAATGTCTTGCAGATTTACTTGTTCTGTATTTTAAACTATCGCAGTTAAAAACATCGGGTATACAAACTAATAGACTTTTATTATTAGAATTTAAAACGGCATTTAATTTACTAACTAAATTAATATCATTATTCTGGTATTTAGGATGATTAATATTTAAAAGCATATCAAATTCTCCATCACCAAACCTACTTACAGAAAGTTTTTCCCGTATTATTAAATCAACAGTTTCATCAGCGCTACACACTTTAGGAGGATTATTTTTTCTTCTATAAAAATAGTCTTTCAAAAGCAATATCAAATTCATTATTTTTATTTACCTCATATATATTTAAAACTTTTTGACATTTTCGCATATATTTTATGCAAAACCTTACAGTTTTTAAAACTCCAAAGCAAAAATTCGTGTTTTTTTCGCAAATGATTTTTCTTGTCCAACTGCATTTTTATAAAATCATTTACTTTCTTATATCTATCTGAAGCTCTATTTTCATTATTAGCATAAAAAGCAGTTAAAGTTGCTAATGCAGTTTCTAATGCCTGTTTTCTGCAAGCTTCTACACAAGATAGTTTATGCTTTTCAGCAAAATTTAGACGTTCTATATATCCAACAAAACAATCATATCTGCTTTTACTGTTAAAGCTAGTTGATATTGTTGAACCTTTTCGCTTTATATAATAATAACATCCTTTAGCTAAATATCCAACTTTATCCGCATTATAAATAAATTTATAAATAGTTGCTACGTCTTCATAAACTCTGCCTATAGGAAAACGTACATTTTCAATTACTTTACGCTTATAAATTTTATTCCAAACAGCATTATCAAGATTACCATTTAAATTTTCACACAAAGCTTCTTCTTTATTCCAAATCAGATTATTTTTATATCTAGGATTATATTTTATTTTATTCCCTCTAACTTGCTTTGTATCTGCACATACAATATCTAAACCATAGTTCTGCATATAATTTATCATTTTCTGATACATATATGGCTCAATATAATCATCACTATCTACAAATCCTATAATTTCCCCACTTGCAATTTCTATACCGAAATTTCTAGCATCAGCCTGTCCACCGTTTTTTTTATGTATTACTTTTACTCTTTTATCTTTTGCAGCATATTCATCACAAATTTTGCCACAATTATCTGGAGAACCATCATCAACTAAAATAACTTCTAAATTTGTATAAGTTTGTCCCAAAATAGAATCTACGCATTTATGTATATACGGCTCTACCTTATATACAGGCACTATTACTGATAACTTTTGCATTTTTATCCTCGTTTCACTTTTAGTTTTGCATACTTGTTAAGTGTATATAAACTATAATTTACAGCTAATACAAATCCAAACCAGCCCTCCAAAAAACCTAATTGTATTACATACATTTTTATAAAGGCAAAAATCGGTCTAAATACAATATCTTTAATAAAGCCTACTTTTTTGTTACTATTCTCAGCCCAAATGCTTGAGTAAACATTCATTTTGCTAATATATTGTTCAAAACTTTTATAAGTATAATGTTTAATGTAACCATTAAGTTTTATTACGGGCAGCTCTGTAATAACGCCTTCATGAACCTTACCCTGCCATTTCCCATTTTTAACAGGGAACATTCTTTTTACATAATCGGGCGAAAGTACTCCATATTTAAAATCTTTACCAAATGCACTTGTTCTGCGTTCAAATTTATAAAGTGCTTTTTTGTTTTCATTTATAACTTTTTTTATTTCAGCAATAATGATTTCTGTCAACCTTTCATCTGCATCTAAATATAAAACCCATTCAGTAGTAATATATCTCAATGCAAAATTACGTTGAGCAGAAAAGTCATTATCCCATACACGATAAATAACTCGTGCACCTGCAGCTTTTGCAAGTTCTACGGTTTTATCCGCACTTCCAGAATCTACTATCAAAATATTTTTTGTGAGCTGAGCAGCATTTTTAATAACATCTGTTATATTTTCTTCTTCATTTTTTGTTAAAATCACAACCGTTAAGTCAATCATCTTAACCTCATGCTCCTTTTTATCACTAAATTTATTATATAATTATATTTTGTTAATAGCAACCTTAAACCTACTTACTTTATATAATAAAAAAATAACTATTAGATTAATTTTCTAATAGTTATCATATTTACACTTTAAATTATTCTTCATATTATTATTTTAATATTTTATTACCATTAACTACTCGCCAACATGTTATTTTCTTTGCTGCATTGGCATAATCTTTTATAAAATCAGGCGCATTAGCATTAAGGTCATATATTTTATCATCCCATGCATAAAAACGATGATTAAATACCGGTTTATCATTAGTAAACAAGCTTTTTAAAATACTACTATACTGCATGTTCGGTTTGCCTACTATTTCTGCCAGCGTTGGCAAAATCTGCATGGCACAACCGGTTGCATTATTTGCAAGCCAGTTTTTCTCTACACCTTGCCCATAAATAATGCAAGGAATGGCCGAAAGTGTTTTATCGTTGACGTCTTTACTGAAAGTAAAGCGTTCAGCATGATCGCCTGTTACTACAAACAAGGTATCAGGTTTTAATTCTTCTGTTTTACGTACAAACCTGCCCATTGCCATATCGGCATACCAAATATGGCCTAATTCATTAATTATTCCATCATCATTTGCTATATCATCCGGTAAATTTTGCAGTACTTTCTTTTTGTCAAAGCCTTCAGCAGCCACATCAATGGTATAAGGCGGATGGTTGCTGGTTGTTAAAATAATATGGAATGTCTTTTGGTTAGGATGGGCGCCGATATACTCATAAACTTTATCAAACAAAGTTTTATCCGGACAGCCCCAAGAATTGCCGCCGCTGTATTTAAAATCACTGGCGCAATAGCACTCATCAAAATTCTGCGCCAACACATAGTTTTTAATGTCGCGCCACGAAGGCATACCGCCATACCAAAAAACAGTTTTATAACCTGCGTCTTTCATAATTTTTCCTATGCCAGTAGCATATTGCGTTTTATAACTTTCGGGCGCAGTTTCTTCAGTAATGCCTGCTTCGGCAAGGCCTGTTACAAAACCGTTAACTGCAGGCATAGTTCCCGTTCCATGTGCAAGCATCAGCGCAGTTGCGCAGCTGTTTGGACTGTTTACCATACGCAGTGCTTCATCGGTTAAACCCATAGACTGATATTTGGGCAGCATGGGCCACAGGGCATAGCTTTCGCCTAACACTAATATTACATTATCCGGCTGTTTGGCAAGCTTTGGAATTGCAACACTGTGCTTAAAAGCATCTTCGATTGTACCTGCTTGCGTATTACCGCCTAAAATTCCAATATCTTTTCGTATTTCCTCAGGTGTAAGCTTTACTTCAGTTAGTTTTTTCTGTTCTTTGTAAATTTTATGGACACGATATAAAGCCTGCCCGTCATCAAGAATGTTCTCATTTAAAAATGCAGACGGCAACCGTTCGGCACTTTCCCAGTTAATGGAATGAGCATAATCAAATGCCCCCCCATACCGTACAAACACAAAAAATATTGGAAGCACAATAAAGACACGCACTACGGCAAAAAACAGCTGCCTGCTGTTCGTAATTTTTGCCGGGCGTGTTTTTATGTTTAAAAATTTCAGCAAAAGCCATATTAAAATACCGGTCATTAAAAATGCCAGCGGCAAACGCCACAGTAAACCATATTCATTAATTGCCGTATCTAAAATGGCTCCCCAGTCATCATGAATACCATTAATGAGCATTATATTAAAACCAGAGATAAATATTTCAAAGTAAGGTATGCGCGCAAAAAAGGCAATAGTAAATATTAATACCATTAAAGCCGACCATATCTTGCGAATAATTTCAGACGGCCATTTCATAAAACCAATCTGCGGCAGTGTTGCCAAAACGCCGCCGATAAGCGCAATCATTCCCGCTGTTTTCAGGCTGAGCCTGAAGCCGTACCACATGCACAACATAATATCCTGCATAGTACAGTCACTTAAATAAGTATTAAAAATACCTATAAAAATTAATCTGAAAACACTAAACAGGATAGTAAAATACAAAAATATTTTTAAATCTTGCTGTAAATTATGCCAAAAAATTTGAAAACGCTGCATTTTTACGCCTCTTATTTTTTATTTTCCAACATTTTCTCTGCCGCTTCAATAACCTGCGCTACGGTAAGGCGCGTCATGCACTGCATATCATCGCATTTATGCTTCATACCGCCCGCACAGCCAAGGCACGGCGGCTGAGCAGTTACGACAACGGCATCCTTGGTATAAGGACCATAAAGCTTTGGGTTGCTCGGCCCGTACATAGCTACAATGGGAACCTTCTGGCTGATGGCAACATGCATAGGCCCGCTGTCGTTAGTAATAATAAGGCCGCACCTGCGCATTGCCGCTGCCAGCCCACCGATGCCGAACGCACCTGTTGCAATAACAGGTACAGTTTTCATATGGCTTACGGCTTCCTGCACCATTTCTTCATCCATGGCACCGCCAAAATATACAACTTTATAGCCATTATTTGCAAAATGGTCGGCAACTTCGGCAAAACGTTCCGGTGCCCAGCGCTTGGTAACAACCGCGCTGCCTATATTAAAACCTATCAGTTTATCTTTATCCGTTACGCCGTGCGCCTGCCAGAAATCTGCCGCTTCTTTAACATGGCGTTCACCCGGAAAAATTTCCAGCCCGTTATTTGTCAGGTCTTTTACGCCAAGCTGCTTCAGCACATCAAGATACATATCCGCCGCGTGCATAGTACGGTCAAGCGGTGTAAACACATCCCAGCGCCATTTAAAAATGGTATGAGTCGTACCGGCACGCAGTTTAACGCTGGTCAGCGCATCAATAAAAGAACATCTTTCGTTAGGATGCAGGTTTATCAAAACGTCAAATTTATGCTTGCTTAAATGGCGCGCACAGGCAATTAATGCCAGGATACTGTTGTCGCGCCCTTTTTTGTCGATTGTAATTACTTCGTCAAGATAGGGATTAAAAAGCACTACGTCTTTTAACTTTTCATCCACCAGCATGGCAATATGGCTGTCCGGCGCAGCCTTGCGCAGCGCATGAATAAACGGCGTCGTCAGCGTCAAATCGCCAAGATGCATTAAAAAGGTAACCAGTATTTTTTTGCCGTTAAGTTCAACCATTTGTTTCACCACGCTTTTTTGTATAATGCCCGTACACCATTTCCGGTGTAATATCGTACATACAGTGCCAGTCGCTGCAATGTTTTTTTAAGCAGCCTGCGCATTTGGCCGGGCTGATAATCACTGTACTGTTTTTGCTGCCGTAAGGGCCTGTGCGGTCTGCCTTGGTAGGCCCGTACATGGCTATAAGCGGCTTTTTAAGCGCTGCCGCAAAGTGGAGCGGCCCTGTATCGCCGCTGATATAAAACACGCTGCCTTTAATCAGCGCTGCCAGTTCGCGCAGCGAGGTTTGCCCGATTAAATTAATCAGCTTATCCGCTTGGCAGCCTTTGACGATTTCTTCGCCCTTCGGCGCATCATCAGGCCCGCCTGCCAGCACTACGCTTGTGCCGCCTTTAATAATCATCTGCGCCAGCTTGGCGTAATTTTCCGGCGGCCACACTTTGGTTTCCCAGCGCGCACCTGGCACCATTACAACGTATTCGCCGCGCAGGCCTTTATTTTTAAGTTTTTCCGCCACGGCTTTGCTTTCTTTGGTCAAATCCGGCAGCGGAAAATGTATTTCATTTATCTCTGCGCCAAGATAACGCGCAACGTCAAGATATCGCTCGATAACATGGTCTTTGCTGTGACTGCCGCAGATTGGACGGCTGACGAACCTGCTGCCCTCGCGCATTTCGCAGTA
>ULXE01062831.1_pt1 | contig 18456 bp, 23 predicted proteins | sample 1961001 | NCBI WGS metagenome assembly ULXE01 (sample SAMEA4835831, study PRJEB28245) | human gut metagenome | biome: gut microbiome; material: fecal sample | place: Denmark | collected 2008
GCCGTCAAACCCGCCTATAACGCTGTTTTGCTTTAAACAGTACTCACTAAAATACCATTCGTAAAAAGGGTCACCCTTTTTTTCAAAGCAGTAATCCCATAATTCTGCCGCCTGCGGCAAAAAAGCAGAGTTTAAAAGCCTGAAATCCATACAAACCTCTGTTATTTAAAAATAGTGGAATATTTTTTTACCATAAATTCCGGTTTATACGATTCTTTTGCCATGCGCAGGCCTTCATGCCCCATATCTTCCTCGCGGTTAAGATAGGTAACGTCGCCCCACGCATTTTTAGCAAAATCACGGTTAATAACGGCATAAAGCCCGCGTATTTCCGGATTAGCCTTTTCTACATGCAAAACGGCAGTATCGTCATTAATTTTTTCGCCAAAGCTGAAGGCTTCAACCTTGCCGTCAATGCGGATAACGCCGCCGCGCAGCTTTAAGGCTTCAAAATTATCAAGCGCTTCGTGGATAGCGCATTTTTCGCATACCAGCGAAGGGTCGTCCGACATGCGGCGCTCGCACCACATATCGCCAAAAGCAAGGCATTCTTCAATATTGCTTCTGTTCATTTCTTCGTAAACATAATCGGGATGCTCTTTTACAAAAGCATTGCAGTGGTTCTTTTTACCGTGGTATTTGCGCCCGGCAAGCGTTGCCAGGTTCTGCTGCAAATACACATAGTCCCAGTTATCACGGTCATCGGTAATTTCCAAATCAGGGAACGCTTTTAACAGCCTTTCCCTGCCGTCATCATAAATGCCGTGTATTTCAAACGGTTTGCCGTTATGGTATTCTTTAATTTCTTTCATTAATAAAGGCAAATCTTCGTCTTTGCCGCCAAACGGCTGTAAAAAGAAGTCAACATCTTTTCTTTTTACTTTCAGCACCAAAAAGCCGTGCGCTTCAGTCCAAAAAATATCATAGCAGGTCTGCCACATAAACAAATTGCCGAAAGCACATTCAGAGCCGCGGTAATAAGGGCGCGACATGTAGCTTTCAAACAATGTCTTATCGGCAACCGAAATCTCTTTAAGTTCTAAAATAAAATGACCCCCCAATTTCTTCTTATTAAATTATTATACCATATTGAGTGAAACTTTCTCAAAGTTTCTGTCACATTATTTATAAAATTCGCTGAAATAAACAAAAACCCTGCCGCATTTTTACGGCAGGCTGTATTTGTTTATTATTTTCTGTGATGTGCGTTGTAGCAGTCACGGCAGTAAACCGGACGGTCTTCGGAAGGTTTGAACGGAACTTCGGTTTCTTTGCCGCATTCAGCGCAAACCGCCGGATACATCTGGCGTTCCGGACGCTCGCTTACAATGCCAAGACGCTGTTTGCGTGCCTGACGGCATGCAGGGCAGCGGCCCGGTTCGTTGGTAAAGCCTTTGGATTCATAAAATTCCTGTTCGGAAGCGGAAAAAACAAATTCTTTGCCACATTCCTTGCATACTAAAGTTTTGTCTTCTTTCATTGCTTATCAGCTCCTTACATTAATCATACCCCATGAGGACTTCATAGATTTGCCACGGCTTCGATAAAAATGCAAGCAGCATTAAAAAGAAGATATGAACCCTATATGAACCGGCTGAGATATACTATTTAAAGTATATCTTTTTAAAATACAAATGTCAATATATCATGGCTGTTTTTTACATTATTCTAATAAAATTTAACGCAAATAATATGTTTCATTGGTACATTCAAGTACAGTATTGTAGCCGCGCCATTTTGCCAGTGTGGTTGTACTGCAGTTGCCAACGCTGAAATTCCATATTTTGTTTAAATCCACGCCCAAAAACAGGCACAGCAGCACGCGGATAATGCCACCGTGCGAAACAACGGCAATATCTTTTTCGTCCATTTCCGCAAGGCAGCGTTTAAAAAACGGCTCTACGCGTGCGGCAACATCCGTAAAATTCTCGCCGCCCGGCACATGGCACAGCGCCGGATTTTTAAAAAATTCGTCAATCTGCCCAAGGCCGGCGTCATTAATCTGGTTATAGGTAAGCCCTTCCCACTCGCCAAAAGCAATTTCCTTAATATCTTCAACCGGCTGCACTTCAAGACCGTGTACAGCCGCCAGCGGTGCCGCCGTCTGGCGTGCGCGCGTTAAACTGCTGCTGTATACGGCATCAAGGCGGATATTTTTAAAATGCTCTGCCAAAAGTTCAGCCTGCGCCAATCCTTTTTCGTTCAGTTCAATATCGGTTTGCCCCTGAAAGCGGAAACTTTTGTTGGAATCGGTTTCCCCATGCCTGATTAAATATAGCCTGCCCATTATTTTGCCCCCTGTTTGCCTGCCTTAATTTCTTCTGCGTGCGAAAATTCTTTTACCTCAACGTGTACGCCTGCTTCAGCAAAAGTTTCCATTTCCTTATAAGCCTTAATGCCTGCGTCCAAAAGGCTGAGCGCAAGTATTGCACCTTCGCCGCGGCATATTTTAATATCAAGCCTCAGCGGCGCGGAAAGCCCCAATTTTTGCAGCAGTTCTTCCATGCCCGCTTCTGCGGATACATGCCCGGCAAAAACGTAATCTGCCGCAGAGGAATTATATTTTACTGCTGCAAATGCTGCAAGGCAGGATGCTGCACCATCAAGCATTACCGGCACTTTTAAAGCTGCTGCCTGCAAAACTGCGCCTGCCATAGCGGCAATGGTTCTGCTGCCGAGCTGATTTAAAAAATCATAGCCGCCAGCTTCAAAGTTTACTGCATTATATTCCGGCACGCTGCTGTCAACGCAGCCAAGTGCCAGCACCTGCTGGCCGCCGTTTGTTCCTATTGCTTCTTTTGCCAGAAGCGCACCTTCAAGCAGTGCTTCTTCAATGCTTTCAGACGTTACCAAAAAAGTCTGGTTTTTAACGCCGGAATTTTCCGCAAGCACGCAGGCAGGTTGCGTGCCCTGCATATATTCTGCCGCTGTAACGGCGTCGTCAGTCCAGAAAAGCACTGTTTTACAAGGAAAATTTATGTCATTTTTATCTGCGCTGCCGTAAATTGCCGCATAGCGCGTAGCCATTTCTTCAAGCTTTGCCAGTGAACCGACCGGTTTAATTAAATTATCAAAACGCTCCTGCGCTTTTGCTGCTATCGTTTTATCAACAGGCTGCACCGTGCCAGCCAAAACATCTATTTCCATTTTGCACCATCCTTAAAACAAACTAAATATGCTGTGGTAAGTATAAAAACCAAGCACCAAAAAGCGTCCGCCAATTATCAGCGTAAGCAGGTACAGCACGTTGCCGCACTCCGTCAGCGCGCCGTAGGTATCACCCGTCAGCCCGCCAAGCTGGCTTTGCAAAAATTTGGCAATGCCAAACACAAGCACAAAAGTAACTGCCATCACCAGCAGGTAATGCACGCCGCACAGTGCCGTTATGCCAATGCCAAGCGCCAGCGCGATAACCGTGTAGCTTTTTTTAGCGTACATGGTAAACATATGCCCGATGCCGGTTTTGCGCGCGTAGGGAAAGTTGACGATAAAAATTACCATAAAAGTGCGCGTTGCCACGCTCATGGCAATCAGCGCCGGCGTCAAGAGCTGTGGGTAAATGGCAAGGTACGCCGATACCTTCAGTAAAATAAGCACTATTACAGCCAGCACGGCGTTGGAGCCTACGTGGCTGTCCTTCATAATTTCCAGCATGCGTTCGCGGCTGCGCGCCGAAAAAACGCCGTCGGAGGTATCCATAAAACCGTCGTACATAAGCCCGCCGGTAATAATAATTTCCGCTAAAATCAAAAGCGCGGCACGCATAAAATCAGGCGCGGCAACCATTACCAAAGCGTAATTAACCGCACCCAAAAATGCGCCGATAACCAGCCCCACCAGCGGAAAATACGGCACACTGCGCGAAAAATCTTCGTCACGCCAGTCCGTACGGTGGCTGAAACGGATGCGCGTTAAAAATTCCAGGCAGGTAATAAAATCACGCATTCTGCTCACCTGCGGTTAAGTTTTTGTATAAATCAAGCGCCGACTGCAAAATTACAATAGCCAGCGAAGCGCCTGTACCTTCGCCGAGGCGCATGCCTGCATCGACAATCGGTTTCAAATTTAAAATTTCCAGCATTTTGGCGTGAGAAATTTCCGCCGATAAATGCGAGCAGAACATATAATCCGCGCAGGCAGGCTCAATGCCGTAAGCGAGCAGTGCCGCAGCCGTTGCGTTCACGCCGTCAACCATGGTCGGTACGCGGCGTCGTGCGCCCTCAATAATCATACCGGCAAGCCCGGCGTGGTCATAACCGCCAACTTTACATAAAATATCCATGGCATTGCCCAGCTCAGGCTTATTTACTGCCAAACCGTCCGCAACAACCTGGCGTTTAACCTTCATGCGTTCATCGTTAATGCCGGTGCCGCGCCCAACGGTCAGCTCCGGCGCAAGGCCTGTAAATGCTGATACGATAGCAGCGGTGGAAGTTGTGTTGCCGATACCCATTTCTGCCGTTACCAGCATGTTGTAGCCTTTATCAATGCACTCACCGGCAACTTTCATGCCGCGCTCCAATGCCATTTCAGCCTGCTCGCGCGTCATGGCAGGACCTTTGGTAAAATCTTCCGTGCCCCAGGCAACCTTTTCATTGCGCACTTTCGGCAAGTGGCTTAAATCAAAAGTTGTGCCCATATCAACAACAAACACATCCGCACCGGCGTGCCGCGCCATTACGTTGGCACCGGCAGTGCCGCGCATATAGCCGTTAATCATCTGCATGGTAACTTCCTGCGGATAAGCGCTGACGCCGTATTTGGCAATGCCGTGGTCGCCGCACATTAAAAGCATGGCGCTTTTTATTTTGCCTTCAAAATCAGGCGTGCCGCAAATAGCGGCGTATTTTTCAACCATTTTTTCAACTTTGCCAAGCTGATACGGAACCTCGTCCACAGCTAGCCAGTTTTTATGCACAATTTCTGCCGCTTCTTTGTTCAGCGGCGGAACTATAATATCCTGCATTTTATTCCTCCTCAAATTTAAAAGCCAGTTTCTTCATATCAACTGCCTGTCCGGCCACGCAGTAAAATACGCTGTCCGCGGCATCCGCCACCTGCTGGTTCACCCAGCCTGCAATATCGCGGTATTCGCGTGCCATGGCATTTTCCGGCACAATTCCCGCGCCAACTTCGTTTGTTACAAACACCGTAATTTTGCCGCCTGCTTCAGCAGCTTCAATCAGTTTGGCAATTTCTGCTTTAACAACCTGCGCTTTTTCTTCCGTTGTGCCCTGCGGTGCATTTTTGCCGTACAATAAATTACTCATGTAAAGCGTAAGGCAGTCAAACAGCACTGCATCAGCTTCCTGCGCAGCTTCGCACAAAACCTCGTGCGCATTATAGGGGGCTTCAAAATTTATCCAGCGCGTACGGGGGCGGCGCGCTTTATGCAAACGTACACGTTCAGCCATTTCTTCGTCCAGAATTTCGGCGGTAGCAATGTAAGCGCATTTCGCGCCGTAATGCAGCACATATTTTTCGGCAAATTCGCTTTTGCCGCTGCGTGCCCCGCCGGTTACCAAAACAATTTTAGCCGGCATACAAAAACTCCTTTCTATAAACAAAAAATCCCCTTTATAACAAAGAGGATATACTTCAAAAACAATATGCAAATACCCGCCTATCCCCCGTAGGCTGTGATACTCGTAACAGGCAGGTCTCCTGGCTCAGGTTCATCGCCGTGCTGCGCCTTCCCAAAGCATTGCTTCAGTGACATTTTGCAGACAGCTCGCCATTACAGTAGCGGGACTGCGCCGGATTTGCACCGGCTTCCCTATTAAGATTGCGGGGTTAACCGCCTCACCTGTTGATTTTTTCCGTTAAATTATATTCTATGCATTTCAAAAAAATCCTGCTTATGCAGATAAAAAATTAACGGCAGCCGTTAAGCCGCCGTTTAAACACTTTATAAATTTATTTAAGGCTGTTTTTATAATCCTCAAGGAACTGGGCAAGGCCTTTATCGGTAAGCGGATGCAAAAGCATCTCCTTTAAAACTTTGGTAGGAATGGTTGCAATATCCGCACCGGCAAGCATAACTTTTTCAACGTGCTCCATATTGCGGATGCTGGCGGCAATAATCTGCGTATCGAGATTGTACTGACGGAAAACCTTAACCATGTTTTCTACCAGTGCCACGCCGTTTTCGCCAATGTCATCCAAACGGCCGATAAACGGGCTTACATAGGTTGCACCGGCACGCGCTGCCATAAGTGCCTGCGGCAGGCTGAACACCAGAGTTACATTGGTTTTAATGCCTTCTTTGGCAAGAATTTTAACTGCTTTTAAGCCTTCGGCAATGCACGGAATTTTTACAACAACCTTGTCGGAAATTTTCATCAGCCTGCGCGCTTCGGCAACCATGCCTTCGCAGTCGGTGCTGATAACTTCGGCACTTACAGGACCGTCAACAAGGCTGCAAATTTCGGGAATAACTTCGGCCTGAGTTCTGCCGCTTTTGGCAATTAAGCTGGGGTTAGTGGTAACGCCGTATACAACGCCAAGCGCTGCCATTTCTGCAATTTCCGCAACATTAGCAGTATCCATAAAAATCTTCACAATTCATACCTCTTTCATATTGTAATTTTTGTTAATAAATTTATTAATATGAATCGCCGGTTTAAACGCCAATTAAGGAACGTAGATTTTGCTCATTATTCAAGCGCAAAATCTGCATAAGTTCGCTGGCACATTTACTGGCTTCGCTTTCAGCCCGTCACTAAATGGCGACTCACTTAAAACAGTACCGTCTGGTCACTTCCGGGAGGTAAAAAAACATCATGCCCCCTGCCCTTGCGGTTTTTATTATTTACCCAGGTGCCGCATTTGGGGCACTGCATTTCTGCCGCAGGCAAAGCCCATGCAAGCTGCCTGCCGCATTTTGGGCAAATAAAAAGCACCTGCATATTTGCTCCGGGCTGATATTTTTTCATACTCCGTCAACTCCTTTGCGGCCTTACCTGTCTATTATACACTATCGCAGAATTTTTTGCAGATTTTGTTGCAAGTTTTATGGACAAACAACGTAAAATTTTATATGCTATTATTAAATAAAGTTTAAAAGGTGGTTACACTATGTCACTGCAAAAAGAATTTGAAGCGCTTGGCTGTTGGAGCGCACCTACCGAAGAAGAACACATCAGCGTTTACGGGCTTGATTTTGATAACTGCTATATTATTTTTACCGACCTTGACGGCAAAACACCGGTTGACGCAAAAGCGCCTGTTGTAGCCGCCTGCTACGATGACCGCGACGCTTTTATGTGGGGCAAGGAGCTGAAAGATTTTGCCGCTTTAAAAGCGCTGCGCGCCGCCCACGCGGATGATAATGATTTTATTGCCGCTGTTGAAAATTATACGCTGCTGAAGGAATGAGAAAATTTAGAATTACACTGCATAATATAACTAAAACATCAAATTAATAATCATTCAAACTGACAGTCAAAACATTTATTTATCAAACAGCAAATTATATCTGTCATCCGGTTATTTTTAATTTATCAATACAAATAAAAAGAGCTGCCTGACTGCCAACTCAAAAATTTTCCGCAATAAATTTAGTATCATAACAGTTCAAAGCACTTATTCACTGCGTTCAAAAAGTGTTTTGAACTGTTATTTTTTATTAAATATTGCAATTTTTGAATGTTGACTGCCATGCAGCTCTTTATTATATTTACACTTCAGTTAAAATTACGGTTCTATAAGTTTTTTTGTACCGCAATGCTACTATTAAAAATAAATCACAATACCCACGCGGGAATGTAATATAAACTATCAGCTGCCGGAAGTAAATCATCAATTAAGCACACTATGCCGCCTGCGCCGATTTGTATTTTAGCGTCGGCGCTGACAGGTTCCAATATCGCAAACGTTTTAAAGGCTTTATTGGGATACGCACTCTTTTTAACGGCTATTGGGTATGCAGTACCATTCTGCCAGATGATAAGTTCTATCTCCTTGCCGTTGAAGTTGCGCAGGTAGTACAACGGCGGCACTATGCCTTTGTTGGTATAGCTTTTGTAAATTTCCGTTACAACCCACGTTTCAAAAAATTCACCGCTTGCCGCGCCTGCCTCCAAAGCGTCAGCATTAAGCCAGCGCGTTAAGTACGCCGCAAGTCCGGTATCAAAAAAGTACAGCTTTGGCGCTTTTACTATGTATTTGGCTCCCGGCGGTATAAAGGGCTGCAACAAATAAATTATTCCTGCCGCTTCTAATGTCTTTATCCATTGCTTTGCCGTTGGTGCAGATATTTCCGCCGCTTTGGCAAGTTCTGCGTAGTTTATCATTTTGCCTGTCTGCCCCGCAGCGGCACACAAAAAGCGGAAGAAGACCATTTCGTCATTTATTTGCAGCAGTTTCATTACATCACGCTGTAAAAAGGTTTGTACGTAGCTGGCGTAATAGCTTTGCCAGTCCTGCTCACCACCGTTGTACATGGCTGGCATACTGCCCTGCCAGATAAGCTGGTAAATTTCTTTCAGGCTTTGCTTTTTGGCGTGGTTTATGCGGTTAAAAAGTAGCTCTTCTTCCGGCAGGAAGGGGTCTGTGTTATCCGTACCGTTAATTTCATTAGCGCTTAACCCTTGCAAGTCGATAATGCCTACTCTGCCTGCAAGGCTTTCGGTTACGCCCTGCATTAAGGGCAATCGCTGCGAGCCTGTCAGCCAAATATCGCCGTTCTTCGCTCCGTTATCGGCATATATTTTAATGTAGCTTAACAGCTGCGGCGCATACTGAATTTCGTCAATTAAGAGCGGCGGCGTATAACGCTGCAAAAACAGCGCCGGGTCGCTAAGCGCCAAACTGCGTACAGCAAGGTCATCAAGCGTAACATAAGTACGCCTGCTATCCTGCGCCATATGCTTCAATAGCGTCGTCTTGCCCACTTGCCGCGCACCCGTAAGCAGCAGCACCTTAAACTGGTTAGATATTCTGTTGATAGTTTGTTCAATGTTGCGTGTGATGTACATGAAAACCTCAAGAGCCAAACTTTTGTAACTAATTTTAGTTGCAGCTTTCTGGTAACTATGTTAAACTAAAATTAATGAAAGGAGTTTTAATTTGGGTCAAAAAGAAAAATTGATTAAACGTTTAAAATCCAAGCCAAAGGATTTTACCTTTGAAGAAGCAGAAACATTACTGAATTATTTTGATTACGTCCGTTCAGATAAAGGCAGAACAAGCGGCTCGCGCGTCATCTTTACCAATAAAACCAGAGCTTCAATATTACTGCACAAACCGCACCCGCGCAAAGAACTGCTTGCCTACCAGATAAAACAACTGATAGAAGTTTTAAGTCAGGAGGGATTACTGTGAACAACATTATGCAATACAAAGGCTACATCGGCAGCGTAGAATTTTCGGAAGAAGATGAAGTTTTTTACGGTAAAGTTTTAGGCATCCGCAGCTTAATTTCCTACGAAGGCACAACTGCTAAAGAACTAATTGCCGATTTTCACGGTGCTGTTGATGATTACATTGCTGTATGCAAAGAAAACAATACAGAACCGGAAAAAGCTTACAAAGGCAGCTTTAATGTGCGTATCTCTCCGGAGCTTCATAAAGAAGCAGTAATTTGCGCCGCCAGTAAACAAATAAGCCTTAACAGCTTTGTAGAAAAAGCTTTAAAAAATGCCGTAGCGGCGATATTGTAAAAATTTTTCTAACCTCATCATTTAATTATGGTGAGGTTTTTATATTTTGAGTTTTCCATCTAAAAAACTTTGTTAATCATCACAAATTTTCTGCACATCACTGCCAAAGGTTATTTACTTATTCTTGCGCAAGCACTTTGCGATTACTTAATTTATTTCTCAAATCATTAATAATTTCACAATAACTTAAATTTTTACCAAAAATAGCCGACGTTCCTAACACAAATCCATCAACACCTATTCCTGCATATTTTTCTATTCTTGACGGAGAACACGAACCGTCGAGTACAATTTTAAATTTTTCACGCTCTTTAAATTTTAATAACTTTTGAATTTTTGAATCCACAAAAGGTAAAAAACTCTGTCCTGCATATCCTGGATTAGCACACATTACCAATACTTTATCAGTAAAATTGAATAGTTCTTTTGCATATTCTATTGATGTTCCGGGATTTATTGCTAATCCGGGAATAATTCCATTCTTTTTAATTTTACTTAATAAAATTCCTGTGTCTCCATCAGATTCACAATGAATATATAAAGTATCAACTAAATCTTTATCAAATAAATGCAAAAGTTTGTCTGGATATTTAGCCATTAAATGTACTTCTATTTTTTTATTAGTCAATTTTCTTAAAACATTTAAATCTTGTAATCCCATAGCAATACTATCAACAAAGTATCCATCCATAATATCAATATGGTAGGAATCAATATTACATTTATCTAACTTTTTTACTTCTTCTTCTATATTAGAAAAATCAGCACACATCATTGATGGAGAAAACTCTATATTCATTATTAAAATCTTCCTTTTATTAATAAATTCTTTTTGGCTGAGCTACAATGGCTTCAACTGTATCAATAATTATTTCTTCTCCCGGTTCTAATATTATAGAACTACCTCTCTGTATCTTGAATCCGTCAACAATACTTTTTCCATTAATTACTGTAAACACTTGTAATGTTTCGCTATTATTTTTATATTTACTAATCGAATCAAAATGCCATGTAATATAACGCCTTTCCTCAATAGGATCACTTCCGTTATAATGTTTAACACAAGATTTATTATTAAGTCTTATAGAGAAATATGCTTCAGGTATTTGTAACGGCCGTTTTTCGCCATTTTTATCAATACGGTCAAAATCATAAAATCTATAAGTACAACCAGAATTTTCTTCAATTTCATAGACCAATGAACCCGCTGACATCGCATGTAGAGTACCTGCTACTACATAAGTATAATCGCCTTTTTTTATTGATAATCTATCTGTTACTTTTGCTATATCATTAGAAATAATACTATTCTTCAACTCATCCATGTTTTTACATAAGCAGCCACAAAAAATAGAACCATCATTAGGTTCGTCAATAAAATACCAAGATTCACATTTACCGAACTTAATAGAAGAATTTAAAATAGGTGCTGTTTCATCATCCGGATGTACTTGAATACTAAGATTATCATTCGCTTCAACCAATGCAATAACTAATGGAAAATATTCATATTGTTCTAATCCAAATCGTTTTTTATTTTCATCAAAATATTGATTTAATGTCTTATTTTTATATTTGCCATTTAAAATAATATTACTTTCGTTAGCATTACAATTTGTAGAATATAAGTGCCCAATTTTCTCACAACTATTATCAGAATACGGCGTTAGTTTTTTGCCTCCCCAAATTGTTTCATGTACTTGATTTTTTTAAATAAGCATTTTTGTTTCTCCTTCCGAATTATTAATTTTTTATTTTTAAAATACATCCAGAATTGCATTTCTTAATTTAATTAGTTCAGAAAAATATTCATCAGAACTATCAATCTGATAATTTTCATCAGTAATATTTTTTAATAATAAAGTAGAAATTTCATAAAGATTATTACTATCTGATAATCCCATAACCTCCAATCCTGAATATTTTACATCTGAACGATGATAAGAATAATTAAATTTCGACTTTACTTTAGGATACAAAATAACTTTTTTGCATTTTGAAGTTGATATAACATCACATAATCCACTTCTAACGCCAATAAATCCACCAGCATAATCAAGAAGTGGTACAATTTCTGAATAAGTTAAAAACAAATTAGGCGCTCTATAAAATGTATAACCATTACAATTCATAAAAATATAATACCCTTTATCAATTAAATTATTAATAAGTGAATTCCAAAACCAAATTGGCAAACCTGTAACAGAATTTGCTTCAGGAGAAATTAATATAGTTTTATTTTTTATTATTCCTTTTTGTCTTGCTATATATTCTATCAATTCGATATTATTTAAAAAAGTTAATACACTATTACTTTTACACACATCAATATTTAATGAAAACCAAAAATAATTTTCCATAAAATTAAATTTATTACTAAATCTCACTCTACATCTATTAAATTGAAAACTATCCGTCCAATAAAAAGGAAATATTATATTAGTATTTTTGAAATTAGAAAAAAGAACATATTTTTCTATGCAATTACATATACTTGTTGACAGTATTTTAATATCTGAAATATTAAATATTATTCTAAATTGTTTAATACTGTTAGCATCACTTACAATAAAATAATTATTTATTTTTTTTAATTGCAAATAACTTTTTAATAATAGAAACTGCAAATAAACGTCTCCAGTTGCCCCTCTAACCATTATGATTTTTAATGAATTTTTTTTATTTAATTTTTTATAATAATACCACCCAAATATAATTTTAATAGTTTCAAAAATGATAGTTTTTTTCTTAATAAATTTCACCAGAATATCTTTAATTTTATTATTTAACATTTTGAAACTCCTAAACTAATTATCGCAAACCTGTTTAAAATTTCTTTTTTCAACATGATAAATTCATTGATACGCTCTTCAAAATTTTCATTTTCAGCTTCAAAATTAACTATATCACGTGCAAACGGAACTGTTATTTCTGTAACATTATTCGTTAATCTCATAATCTGTAAACTACTATATTTAATATCAGACCGATGAACTGAACCATCAAATTTTTTAGGCACTGTTGGATATAAAATAACTTTATTACATTCTGAACTTGACATAATATCGCAAAAGCCACTTCTTAATGCAATAAAATTACCAGCATATTCCAATATCGCCTTTGTATCAGCATATTTAAAGAAAATTGTTGGATAACCGAAAAGATTCTTTTCTGATTTTGGGTCTAACATTACAAATATTTTATACCCCCTATTTTCAAGATCTTTACCTAAAACTATCCAAAATAAAGGATCTAAATTTCTTACACAATACGCATAAGGAGATAAAATCACAGTTTTATTTTTTTCTACTCCAAGTAATTTTAATTTATTTTCTAAATTCTTATCTAATTTATTAAAAATTGCTTCAGCCGGAACACAATTTTCATCATCTAAATCAAATAAAAACCAATAATATGATTCAACAAAATTAAACTTTTTTGTTAATCTTACAGCACATCTATTATATGGCAAATCTACATCCCACATTAAATTGAGCGCTATATTTTTATCATAATTACTCAACAAACAATATGTAATCTGTAAAGCTGAACCTATTCTTTCTGATGTTTTTATATAATCGCCTTTAATATTAGGATATAATGTTTTTATTTGCTCTAAGTTTTTGCAATCGCCTATAAAAATATACTTATCTATATTTTTCTTTTTAATAAAATTTTCTAAAAATCTAAAATATAAATATATATCTCCCGTTTTACCTCTCGTTATAAAAATAAAAATATTTTTGCCATATCTAACTCTTAGATACTTAAAAATAATAACTCCAACAATTGCTTTTATCGTATTTTTTATTAATATTCTTTTTAAAATACTCATGTTAGCCATTTAGCCATATACCTTTAAACTTATCTACATTTTTCCAAGAATCAATTTCTTTATTTTCAATGTCAATAAAATCATCTGTAAATCTGTAAATATCAAACCATAAAATTTCTCTTTTCGTTACGCCTTTTTTACCTAACAAACGTTCTGCACCAGTGTCATATGGTTCTTTAACCGAAACTATTGTTAATTCTTCACATAAATTAACCAATGCTGCCAAACGAATTATACAAGAAATTTGTTCTTCATTATATTTAATAAAATGTAAATTAGAGTGTTCACTATTTTTTAAAGCCAATATGATATCATCATCTGATGTAATTATCATAACTTTATCAAATTTATTTTCTTCAATAAATTTGTCAAAATAGTAAATTGCCCAAGCGTTATATTCTTCATCTGTGCTTGGAAATATAATGAACCGAGATGGTTTAAAACCTCTGCCGTACTTTCTTTTTAATTTTTCCCATAAATATTTTCCTTTATACGCCTTAAATAAAAGTTTAAAAATCATAAATACTCCTTTGGAACCAACTATAGGGTTTCATCAATTTTAAAATTAATGTTTTTTAATCCTTCATCTCTAACACATTCCACAGCATAACTCATTTTTAATCCGGAAGGTTTACTATCATTAAATAAAATTCTTTCTCCCATTGGCATTTCAAAAAAAATCTCATTGAAACGTAATCCACTATCTTTTATAAATTTTATTGTTTTTTCTTTAGCCTCTTTTTCACGAGCCGTAAATAATATGATAAAATCATCATCTGGTATTTTATCAAAAAACTCTTTAACGCCAGGCAATAATTTATCTTCGCCAGTTTTATATCCATTATGTATAACTAATGTACCATCAAAATCAAAAATCCATGTTTTTCTTAAATTAGATAAAACCAACTCAACTTTAGTCATTATTACCATCCTCTAATTCATTTAATAAATATAATCCATTATAAAAAGCTAAACACAATGAATCATAATCCTCCCAGCAATGGCTCGCCAAAGATAACCAAATAATCGCATGGATGAATTTTATTCTATATATATTACAATCTTGAATTCTATTAAAGAAATATTCCGCTAAATGCTCCCATTCACTAGGTCCAATATTAAATTTAACGTCTTTTTCACTAATAGTTAACTCAAAATTTTTAATATTAAACTGATCAAATCTACCTGCTATCGAATAATAAACTTTTGCCCAATCATAATCAGGATCTCCAACTAAATCTGTTTTTCCAAAATATCCTCTGGCATCTATGAAATAAATATGACCTTCTGTATCTATCATAGTATTAGTAAAAGTGCAATCACCATGAATTATGCCAAATGATTTATTATTAAATATTTTTTTTACATTTTCTTGAAATTCATCATAAAAAAACAATACATTTTTGCATTTTTTCCCGTTAATATCTATATATGGTTCATTAGAAAACGGAATTACATCTCTAATTCCACGAATACGTTTCATAGTTTTCGCATAATAATCTTCTTGCATATCAAAAACATTTCCTGTACACTTATCAAATGAATGTAATTCGTTTAAACTGAAAACAATATTATCAATAACTTGCTTTTTTTGTTCATTATCAAGCTTACTTTTAAAAATATTTTCGCCATCAATTTTAGACATAACTAACGGTTCATAAGAATAGATTTTCGGTATTTTGGTAAATCCGCATTCAACAACTCTTTTATACCATTGAACTTCACGACCAATAAGCTGACGACCTTCTTCGGTTAGTCCATCCTTGCGCACCTTATTCTCGCTAAAAGTCATTTTATTATACGGACGACATCTATTTTCATTACTTTTATCGACTTTTCTTATAGCATCTAATGAGCCTACCTCTTTGGTATCTAATAAATCTAATGTTTTTAAATCAATTTCTTTATTTGCTAAATATTTAGTAAAACTACCTTCCTCTGGTAAATCAGGAATAACACTTTTATTTGAAAATAAAAACATTCCTGCTACTCCATTGTTAATAGAAGATATCTTTTGTAATAATTTATTTTCGGTAAATTGCCAGCTACAAATAAATTTGTTTGTAATCCCTATGTAAGAGCCTTCTTCTAATGACTCAAAATTAATATTATTATCTAATAATAAATCAGACCAAATTAACATAAAAGCCTTATTTTCTGGAATAAAATTTAATGCTTCCTTGATTCCTGCAACATTACCGTGTTGAGTAGAGTGAATCAATAAGTAACGAACTCCGGCATATTGTTCTAAATATCTACTTAATTCTTTATATTTATAATCTCCTATAATAATAAATTTTTTGTCTTTAAACTGTTCAAAAAGATGAAAAATAATAGGTCTATTATTTACATCTACAATAGCTTTAGGCTTATTTTTAGTAAGAGGATATAGTCTTGTTCCTTTACCGCCACTCTGAATAATAACATAATCAAAATTCATAATTTAAACCTCCTAAAATTAATAAGTTTTATATTCTTCACAAATTTTTACTGCATTACCAAAATCTTTTTTCACACCATGGTCTAGCCATAATACTTTATTGCATAGCCTCTCAATCATATTAATATCATGAGATACTATTATTATTGTCGTCCCTCCATTAATCATTTCTTGTATTCTTTTTTCACACTTTTCCTGAAATCTATAATCACCTACGGATAAAACTTCATCCACTATTAAAATGTCTGGCTTAACAACTGTTGCTATCGCAAAACCTAAACGCGCATACATACCACTTGAAAAATTTTTTACAGGAACATTTACAAAAGTTCTTAATTCTGCAAAATCAATGATTTCATCAAAATGCTGCTGCAAAAATTTACGGCTATGCCCTAAAATAGCTCCGTTTAAAAATATATTTTCTTTTGCGGTTAGTTCCGGGTCAAATCCGGCACCTACTTCTATTAATGGTGCAACACTCCCATTAACAACAACTTTTCCATTAGTGGGTTTTAAAACGCCAGCTAATATTTTTAACATAGTGCTTTTACCGGCACCGTTAAATCCAACTATCCCTAAAATATCTCCTTTCTCTATCTGAAACGAAACATCGTTCAGCGCTACAAATTCATTATAAAAAAGTTTTCCTTTTATTAGTTTTACAATATATTCTTTTAATGTATCTACCTTTTCTTCCATCAAGTTAAATTTCATTGATACATGTTGAACATCTATTATAGGTTCCATCTATACCTCACTATATATAAAGAATAAAATTATTCTGTTTTTTATTAAAAAAATATGCTCCAATTATTAAAGCAATAATAGAAATAAAGAAACAAATAATAATTAGATTAATATCTGGTATTTGATTGCTGTAAACAACTTCCCTAAACATTTTTAAATAATAATAAATTGGATTGCAATGTACTATCCATTGAAACTGTACAGGTATAATATTTTCCGGATAAAATATAGGTGTAGCATAATTTAAAGCAGTAAGGGCAACTCCATACAGATGAAACATATCTCTAAAATAAACTGCTAACGCAGATAAAAATAATCCCATTCCTAAACAAAATATAAATAATAATACTAATGGAATTATGCAAAATAATATTTTAAATGAGATTGTTTGCCCAGTAACCAAGATTATTGCGAGCATAGCAGGTAAAGTAAATAATAAATTAACTGCACTTGACGTTACACGCGATAACGGAAATAAATATTTTGGTACGTAAACTTTCTTAATTAAATGTCCATTTTCTAAAATAGACCCCATCGCAAAATTTGTTGCTTCTGCATAAAAAGTAAATATTATTTGCCCTGTAAGAAGATATAATGCAAAATTTTTTATTTCAAACCTAAATAAATTTGAAAATACCATCGCAGTAATAAGCATCATTAATAATGGATTAAGCATACTCCACAAAATACCTAATATGCTACGCCTGTATTTTTTCTTAATATCTCTGTTGACAAGTTCATTTATAAGATTTTTATATTTATATAATTCTGCAATCAAAGAATCACTTCCACTTTATCGTTTTAAAGATTCAACTCGGGGATTAAACATTAACCCTATTAACACACTTTTTATTAAAACTATTATTCTCTTAAACTTATAATTTTTGCTTTTTAAAACTATCTTTAATAAATTCCATCCACATTTTGCAAAATAATAACAAATGCCTTTCCAACCTTCCTGCCTGTACAAGTAACATTCATTTCTAAAAGCATATTTATATCTGTCTATACGTTCAGGAATGTCTGTTGCTATATTGCTGCCGGTGTTTTCTTTCATGGCATGTATTACTTTACTCCTGCCTGCTATAAAACACGGCAGGTGCATTCTTACGCTTATTCTTCGTGTATATTCTATATCGTCACCCCATATAAAAAATTCTTTTATTGGTAATCCTGCTTCTCTTATTGTTTTTGTTTTTAAAAAGAGTGATACAAATGTTGCCTGTTCTGCCTGCACTATGCCATACTGCATATACTCCAAATATTCGTAAAAGCTTTTCTTTAATTTTACACGGTTCATCTTGCACTCATGCCCGTCTTTCCACAGTACGGCACTTGCAAGCCACCCATACTTGCCATTTAACATATCATCTGCTTCGATTAGTTTTTGCAGTGCATCACTATATGGCAGACAATCATCATCCATTACCCATACATATTCATAACCGGCTTCCACCGACCAGCGCATGCCAGAGTTAAACCCGCCTGCGCCGCCGATATTTGCTCCAGTATTTTTATAATAAAGGTTGTCATATTTACTTTTTATTAAACTTATATATTTTTCCGTTTCGTCAGTAGAAGCATTATCAACAACTAAAATATCACAGGGATAATTTTGTTTTTCTAATGCTCCCAAGCATTCTTTAAGCAACTCTATTCTGTTATAAGTAACTACAACAGCTGCTACTTTGTTCATTAGTATCACCTAAATTTTCTGATTAAAAATTTGTTTATTTTCTTAACCCAATTTACTTTTTCTAAATTTATTACCG